>Ga0208545_1000935_pt1 | contig 13336 bp, 26 predicted proteins | sample DEB08_DNA_12_FD_185498 | JGI IMG/M metagenome (GOLD analysis project Ga0208545, IMG submission 185498) | Aqueous microbial communities from the Delaware River and Bay under freshwater to marine salinity gradient to study organic matter... | ecosystem: Environmental > Aquatic > Marine > Coastal ... | reverse complement strand
ACAACAACAGCAACCATTTAGTGCGGATCCAATATCTGAAAATATGGCGGCGCTTAAGGGGGCACCTCTTCAAGCAAAACCAGAACAAAATCATGATGCTCATATTATTACACATGGTACGTTTATGCAGAATCCTTCATTTGAAAGTCCAGCAGTTCAACAACTTCTTGTTTCTCATATGCAAGATCACTTAGCTATGAAATATCAACAACAAATGGCTCAGATGGTTCAAGATCCACAAGCGCAACAAATGATTATGGCTGGTCAACAGCTTCCACCTGAAATGGAAAATCAGATTGCATTGATGGCCGCAGATGCTTCAGATAAAGTTTTACAATTTGATGAAGAAAAAACTAAAATTATGAATGGTGAAAAGAAAGATTCATCACAAGAACAATTAGACATTCAAAGACAAGATTTAGCATTGCGTGCTAAAAAATTAATGGATGATATGAGAATGCATGATGACAAAATGAATTTGCAAGAATCTAAAATAATGATCGATGATGAAAATAAAGATGAAGATCGTAAATTAAAAGAAGCGCAAATGGCAATGGACTCAGCAGAGAAATTAACATCTAATGTGGACAGCATTATCAGTACAACTATAGGAAGGTCATAGATGAAACAAAAAATTAAAAAAATTAAAAAAGTAATTAAAGGTTTAAATAAAGCATCTAAGTCACATGCTGGTCAAGCTAAAGTTTTACAGGGGGTAATTAAAAATGGCAGTAAAAAAGTCAAAAAGTACAGTAAATAAGGCTGGTAATTATACTAAGCCGACAATGAGAAAAAAGATCTTTAATAGAATTAAAGCTCAGGCTTCTCATGGAACCGCTGCAGGTCAATGGAGTGCACGCAAAGCACAAGCAATGGCTAAAGCATATAAGAAAGCTGGAGGAGGATATACATCATGATAAATAACATAAAAGAAAAATTAGAACACTATTGGTCGGATCACAAAATTGGTCTAGCAGTAGTAGCAGTTGTTATTATTATAGTCGCTATTTGGTAATGGCACTAGCAAAAAGTCAACAAAGTCTCAAGTCGTGGGGTAAACAAAAATGGCAAACGAAGTCTGGCAAGAAATCAAGCGTTACTGGGGAAAGATATCTCCCAAAGAAAGCGATAGACAGCCTATCGTCTGCGGAGTATGCGGCCACGACAAGAGCAAAGCGAAAAGGAACAAAAAAGGGCAAACAGCATGTGAAACAGCCGAAGTCCGTTGCAAAGAAAGTAAAGCAGTATAGATCGTGAGAAAAGAACACAAGAGTAAAACTGGTGGTTTAACTGCAGCAGGCAGAAAGTATTTTAAAAACAAAGAAGGTGCTAACTTAAAAGCTCCTGTAGCTAAAGGTAAGAATCCTAGAAGAGTTTCATTTGCAGCTAGATTTGCAGGCATGAAAGGCCCTATGAAAGATGAGAAGGGTCGTCCAACTCGTAAGGCGTTGGCACTTAAAAAATGGGGCTTTGGCTCCGTAGAAGCAGCTCGTAAGTTTGCTGCAAACAACAAGAAAAAGAAAGGCTAAATTATGGCAGGTAGAGGTGGCGGAAGCCGAATAAAAACAAACAAGGTTCGTTCTGGGCCAGATCAAGCATTTACATTACCAAAAGGTACAAGTGCAGCACCTATTAAGGGGCCTGGTATGGGTGTAAAACCAAAAGCAAAACCAAAAACTAAACCAAAAGAAACAAAATACAAAAAGGGGTCGATGAAAGGTTTTGTAAACGTTAATCAGACATATAAAAAAGAAATAGCAAAATTGCAAAAACTGATAGACAAGAATAATAAGAAAAAGAAGTAATGCGTAACTACCGTAAAGAATACGATAATTATCACAGCAAGCCTGAACAGAAAAAGAAACGTTCATCACGTAATAAAGCTAATAGAATAAAAGGTAAACCTGGAAAAGATGTAGATCATAAAGATGGCAATCCTATGAACAATTCTAAAAGTAATTTAACAGTAAAAGATAAATCAAATAACAGATCATTTAAACGTAATAAAAATGCTGGAAAGGCTTAATGTCTTTATTGGTAGCAAACTTACCACCAACAAAAGTATATGTTAAAAAACAATATTTATATGATCATGAAAAAGGTCACGGAGAATTTGTAGAAGGTGTTTGGGTTAGCTGTAAATCTATCCAAGGTAGAGCGCTCTACTTTGAAACGTATTTGCCTACATACGGTGCTTTATATGATAAGCTCCCTATCAGTGCTTTTGTTAGTGAGCCTACTGATCTCAATCTTGAATTAGAAGAACTAGAATTATGGGATGCATTTGATTACGGTTTAACTGTAATTGAAAAAGCATCTATCTCTGGATGTAAGGCTAAATACTTAGCACCATCTAAGAAATGGTATTCAGGAGAATACTTATTTACAATAGACAATTATCACCCCGATAAAAATGTCTTGAATACAGGTTATGCAGAAATACCTGAAGAACACAAATCATTTAATATTCTATTATTAGATAACAAACATTTTGCAGCACAACCAAATAACAGAGTTTTATTTTACGATAAATCATTATCACCATCTAAACTAGAGAAACCAGATTTCAAAGTATCTACGATTGAATACAATGTAGAAACAGAAAGTAAATGGACTGCTGGAGACGATGATAATTATTTTTACGAATTACTTGAAAACAAAGACTAACTATGGTATAGTTTAATTGACCGCCATAATGGGGTCAAAACAATAACGCTTAAGAAAGGTTATATTATGATGAAGACATTATTAGATTGGGAACCTTACAGACCGTTTACGGTTGGTTTCGATACGATTATGGATAGACTGTTAGAAATAGATACAGCTATTCCAAATTACCCACCATACAATATTAGAAAAATAGATGAACTACAATATGTCATTGAGTTGGCAGTTGCTGGTTTTGGCAAAGAAGATATTGATGTGAAGTATGGGGATAATACTTTAACAATAAAATCTATTAAGAAAGAAGGTAAAGATGATGAGAAGATGGTACATAAAGGAATCTCTCAAAGAGCATTTAAAAGAACGTTTGCACTTGCAGACGACTTGGTGGTAAACAATGCCACTCTTGAAAACGGTCTTCTTTCTGTTGAGATTGAAAAGATTGTTCCCGAGGCTAAAAAGCCTAAAACAATCGCTATAAAGTAGTAGCATTCAGGCCCCCCTTTAACTTAAACAGGAGATAAAATGGACGCAAGTGTGTTTAAAGATAGATTAATAATAGCTTTAGAAGAAGCTATTTCTGCCAACAAAGATCAAATATCTGGAGTTGGTGCAGACGATTTTGCCTCATATAAATATATGCTAGGCATTGCTCATACTTTAGAAGATATGAAAGCTAGAGTATCAGATGAATATAAAAAACTATACAAACAGGAGATTGTAGATGAATAACCAAAATTTACCTAAACCATCAGGATTTAGAATACTAATTAAATCTAGAGAAATTCTAGAAAAAACTAAAGGAGGTATTATTTTAACAGATGATACTAAAGATTTAGCCAAACATGCATGTGTTGTATCACAAGTTGTTTCTATGGGGGATGAATGTTACCATGATAAAGAAACAAAATGGTGTGCAAAAGGTGATTGGGTTCTTACAGGCAAATATATTGGCTTAAAGTTTAAATATGATGGTGAAGAGTATGCAATGATAAATGATGACGAAGTTTTAGCAATTGTGCCAGATCCTGAGAAAATAACGCATAAATAGACTTGCAATTAGTTTGCATGTAGTATACAATAGTATTTAAGCGATAAACGCGGGTCGCAACCGAAGGAGATCTAAATGATAGACGAAGAAAGACAGGAAGAACAACTAGAAGAAGACATAGTTGTAGACCTTCCAACAGACGAATCTGAAGGTACAGAAAAACCTGAAGAGCCTGAAAATACCGAGGCTCCAGTAGAATCCGAAGAGACCATAGAAGAAGAACCTGAGTCAGTTGATGACGAAGAAGACGATGAAGTGGAAAAATCTGAAGAGGAAGATGAATCTAAAGATAAAAAGGTATTTGGCAAACGTGCAGAAAAACGCATTAAACGTCTTGTCAAAGAGAAAAAAGAATTAGAAGCCAGGGTTAAGGAGTTAAAAGACCAAGAACAATCATGGACTTCTGAACGAGCTGAGTTACAGTCTCGTACACAAGATTCAGAATTACACGCGATTAATCAATATATTGATAGATTAAAAGCTCAGGAAAAACAATCTTTATCTGCTTTGCGTACAGCAAAAGAGTCTGGTGATATTGATGCAGAAATTAAAGCACAAGATGCTTTAGCATCAGTTAAGGCAGAATCTTTAGTAGCTGAACAATATAAATCAAGAGCAGAAACTTCTCCTAGAAAAGAAGTTAAGAAAGAAGAACCTAAACAAACTAGTAGTTCAGCGCCAGATAGAAAAGCTCTAACTTGGCAAAAAAGAAACGAATGGTTTGGAGGATCTACTACTAAAGATCGAATCATGACTCAAGCAGCTATGGTAATTCATAAAGAACTTATAGAAGAAGGTATACAACCTAACACTAGTTCAGATGAATATTATAACGAACTTGATATGAGAATAAGGGACGAGTTTCCTGAGAAATTTAAAAATAAATCAGTGAAAAAAATTCCAACAGTTATGGGTGGTACGCGCTCCACTCTGGGAAAAAACCAAATAAAGCTAACTAAAACGGAAGTTGAGATGGCTAATAGATTGGGAGTTTCTTTACAAGAATATGCGCGACAAAAAGTGCGCCAAACACAGGCGGGAGGTTAAGATGACAAAAGCAACACAAACCAGTCGTACAACTAGAGCTTCGGCAACTCGAAAAAAAGTTTGGGAACCTATGAAAAAATTAGATATTCCTGAAAACAAAAAACAAGCGGACATGGAATATGTCTGGGTTAGACATGAATTATTGAATAACACAGATGATGCAAATGTTCACGAAAGACTACGCGAAGGCTATGAGCCAGTTACACCTAATGAACTTGGGGATGACTATCATGCTGACGTAATGTCTGCTGGCAAACACGCAGGTACAGTTAGATCTGGTGATCTGATTCTTATGAAAAACACAAAAGAATTAGTTGATCAGAAAAAAGCGTACTACGAAGATCAGACTAGAAAGATGGGTAATGCCTACAACGCAGAATATATGCGTCAGCAAAATCCAAATATGCCAGTCACTGATGACTCTACTTCTTCTTCGACAAGAGGTGGACGAATCGAAAGACCAAAGTTTGAAAAGTAAGTCTAACTGACAGCGCTTTATCAAACTGATTAACTTTAAACTTGCACTAAGGAGAAAATTATGGCAGGATACGGATTAGAACCAGTACGACAAGCTACTGGCGGAACAATCAGAGCCAACAATTTTACTGATGGTAACGGCTATAGAATAGCTGCTACTGCGCCTACAGCATACTTTGAAGGGGATTTAGTTACTTACTCAGCGGGCCTTTTGGTTACTGATGTAGGAGCTGCTTCACCTGGAGCTGTTGTTGGTGTTTTCTGGGGAGCAGAATTTCAGGACAATTCAACTGGAGATGTAAAGTTTGTACGTTCAATCGCTAACGGCCAAGTTGCTAAAGCTCAATATAAAGCATATGTCTATGACGACCCTAATACTTTATTTAAGATTCAAGCAGACCAAGCGTCTACCGCTTTGGTAGCAGCTAACGTTGGAGAACTGGTACAAATTGTAGCATCACCTACAGGCTCATCAATAACTCACAAAAGTGGTCTCGTAGCAGACTCTAGCACTAAAGATACTACAAACACATTCCCACTACAGGTTTTAGGTAGCGCGGAAAATGATTTGGGTTACACAGCAGCTGGAACTACTATGGACATACTAGTGAGAATTAACTCACATCAACATGGTAACGGCGCTACAGGCGTTACAGGTATTTAATTAGGAAAGGATAATACACTATGGCTATTTCAAGAGCACAGCTCCTTAAAGAATTAGTACCTGGCTTACATGCAATATTTGGGACTGAATATAACAGTCACGAAAATGAACATGCAGTACTATTCGATGAGGAATCATCTAATAGAGCCTTCGAAGAAGAAGTTTTATTCCCAGGTTTTGGGGAAGCTTCTGTAAAAATGGAAGGTCAAGGCGTTAACTATGCAGATACTGGAGAAGGTTGGATCGCTAGATATCAACACGAAACAGTTGCTATGGCATTCTCAATTACTGAGGAAGCTATGGAAGACAATCTGTATGACAAGTTGTCAACTAGATTAACGAAAGCATTAGCTAGATCAATGGCTTCTGCAAAACAAACAAAAGCATCAAATGTATACAACAATGCGTTTTCATCTTCTCAATTAGGTGGCGACGGAGTTGTATTATGTTCGACTGCGCACCCACTTCAAAGTGGATCTACAGCATCTAACACATATGCAGTACAAGCAGAACTTTCTGAAACTTCTTTAGAAACTGCTTTAATTGCTATTGCTGGATTTACTGATGATAGAGATATCCCAGTAGCATTGCAAGGTAAAACTTTGCATATTCCAAGACAATTAGTGTTTGTTGCAGAGAGATTGTTAAAATCTCCAGGTAGAGTGGGCACAGCTGATAATGATATCAATGCAACAAATTCAATGGGTATGTTACCTGGTGGATATTATGTAAATCATAGATTTACTGATGCAAACAATTTCTTTATCAGAACTGATTCACCTAACGGTATGAAGATGTTTGGTAGAGCTCCTATCAAATCTTCTATGGAAGGTGATTTCGAAACTGGCAACGTTAGATACAAAGCAAGAGAGAGATACTCTTTTGGTTTCTCTGACTGGCGTGGCGTGTTTGGATCAAACCCAAGCTAAATTAATTAAAGGGGGCGCCATAAAAAGTGCCCCCTTACATAACCCAGAGACTGCTTAGGCAGACATAATAAAAAAGGAAAAGACAATGGGAACAACTACTTTTAACGGAACAGTCAGATCAGAAACTGGCTTTTCACAAATTTCAAAAAATAGCACTACAGGTGTTATTACAGAAAACACAACTATTGATTCAAGTGGTAACACTTCAGTTGCTGGAACATTAGGTGTAACAGGAAGATCAACTCTAACTGGAAACACTATTGCAACAACTGCTGGTACGGGTATTACAACTGGTACAGGTACAGTTTATGCAGCTTCAGTAATTAAAACAGGCGGTATTTTTCATACTAAAATTTTAATTGATTTAACAGGTTTAGCATCATCTGGTTCTGGTGATATCATCGGAAAAGCAGCAACTGCTAATTCTCATATTGGACAAATTACAGCAGCAGTAAATGGAACAGTTCTAGGCGGAAAATTAACTTGCTTAGAAGCTCCAGCAGGTGGAGATCCAGATATCAACTTATGGTATGCGGATGAAGCAACTGGTACAGAAGATGCAGCAATAACAGGTTTAACAAACCAAGTGCAAATGTGTGACAGTGGTGATTTAGCTTTAAATAGCGTAATCAGTATTCCAACACCGCCAGCAGCAGATAAATATATTTATATGGTAACTGGTGCGGCAACAGACGCTGATTATACAGCTGGAAAAATACTTATAGAATTTTTCGGTTATACCGCGTAACTAATTAACATCGAGTGAGGTGTAAAAGCCTCACTTTTTATAAAGGACAAAACTATGGCAGGATTTTCAGACGTAAAGTCTACATTCATATCAGATACTATAGCAGCAGATGATAATGGTTATTCAGCTTCAGCACAAGTTGCGAACAATGCGGCATTGACGCTTGGCGGAGCATTGGCTGACAGTGGTTCTGTAACTAATAGTTCAGGTAGAATAACTGAGATTACATCAGGTGGAGACGACAGCGGTATTTCATTTACTGTTGTGGGAACAGATGTTACAGGTACAGCGATGACAGAATCAATCACTGGAGCAGACACAGGTGCTGCAACAGGAAGTAAATTTTTTAAAACAATAACATCCATAACTGCAGTTGGTGATCCAGCTGGAACAGTAATTGCAGGAACAACTGCAAGTGCGGCAGACGTTGTATTTGCAGGCCCTACTAGATTAAAGGGGGCAAATATTGTCAATGATGCAGCAGCTGGCACGGTTGAATTTTTAAACACTTCAGATGCTTCAGCTATTAGCTCAGGAACTAGTATATTAAAAGTTGGTACTGTAGCTTCAGCTACTGTCATTAGAGATATGACAATACCAGATGAAGGATTGCATTTTAAAGATGGTTGCTTTGTAAAGTTTGAGATAGGTAAATGCGAAAGTATAACTACATTTCAAGCTTAGCATGGATGAACAAATAGATATAAAAAACAAGCTGGATATTGTGGAGCTTCAAGGTGAAATAAAATTACTGAGACAAGAAATTGACACAGTAAAAAATAATCACATTTGGCATCTACAAAAGTCAATTGATGGCATTAATAAAGTATTGTGGACTGTAGGTTTTATGGTATTAGCACAATTTCTTTGGGTTATCAAAACAGCTTTAATGGGATAGGAGACTAGTATGGTTACCTCTGGTACTTATACTTTTAATCTTGACACTGGTGAAATAATACAAGAAGCTTACGAGCGTTGTGGTATTGAAACTAAAAGTGGATATGATTTAAAAACAGCTAGACGCTCATTAAACTTATTACTAACTAAATGGGTTAATGATGGTGTAAATTTATTTACATTAGATTTAGAAACAACTAATATGACTAAAGATCAAGATCATATTACGTTTAATTCAACATCACATTTAGATATTCTTGATGCAGCAATTAGAGATAATTCAGATACATCAGCAACTTCAGATATTATAATTGAAAGAATTAGCATGGATGAATATCTAGCTATTCCAAGTAAATTAAACACAGGCAAGCCTGTGCAATACGCAGTTGAAAGAAACTCACAATTCACATCATCGGCTTCAGCAACTCATAAAGTTTACTTGTGGCCTATACCCGATCAAACTTATTATCAATTAGTAACTTGGAGTATCAAATATCCACAAGATGTTTCGGCAACATACACACAGAATCCTGATATACCAAGAAGATATTTGCCAGCATTAATTAGTGGCTTGGCAGTAGAACTTGCTGTTAAAAAAGCACCAGATAGACTTGCAGTACTAAAACCATTGTATGATCAAGACTGGGAAAAAGCAAGAGAAGAAGATAGAGAAAGAGTAAGTTTTCACGTTTTACCGCAGGTTTATTAATGGCTAGATATTCTTCAGGAAAGAAAGCATTTTTAATAGATGATCGTTATGGTCGTAAAATTAGATACAAAGACGCTCGCACAGAGTGGACAGGTATCAAAGTTCATAAATCTGATTTTGAGTCTAAGCACCCACAGCTAGAACCACAAAAATATTTAAAGAAAACTCGTGGTGATGTTTTAAAAGATCCACGACCTGATAACGACAGTAAAAATCAAACTACAACTTTTAGAGCAGGGCCTTTATTTAGAAACTTTGCTGCTAAAATGGGCACATTTGTTGGTGAAGTATCATTAAACATTTCAGAAGATTCTGACGGATTTGGTTTAACAGCATCCCAAGGCACTCCAGCTTACACAGCACAAACTAATCCATCTGGAATAGCAAGCACATCTGCACAAGGTACAATAACTGCAACAGCTATAACTAATCCTACAGGAATAGCAGCTACTTCTAGTCAAGGGGGGCCACAATTTAATTTAACTGAGAATGCACCAGGACAAGCAGGTACTTCAGCACAAGGTTCATTAATCTTTAGTGCTACAGAAAACATAGCAGGTATTGGTTCAACATCAGCTCAAGGTACAGTTACACCACAACTAGTTGTTGCATTAAGTGGGTTGCAAATGACTGCAGGACGTGGTACAATAACATTTGCACAACCAGGATGGGGTAATAACCCTTATGGTCTAGGAGCATGGAACGCTTAATATGGGATTAACTTACGTACAATTAAAACAAGGTATTCAGGATTGGACTGAGAATGATGGTTCTGAATTTACTACAGCTACTGGCTCTGGTAAAGCGCCGATTGACTTGTGTATAGAACTAGCTGAAGACAGGATTCAAAGAGAATCAGACCTTAATTACTTTAGAAAAACTACTACTATTCTAGTAACAGCAAATACAAATACAACTGACGTTCCTCAAGATGTTCATATTACAAGATATATGAAACTACAAACAGGCGAATTTTTAGAAGAAAAAGACGATACATTTATACGAGAATACACTCAAAATAGTGCTACAACAGGCACACCAAAGTTTTTTGGATATACTAGTACAGGTGCGGCATACACTTCTAGTAATAGACAAGTAAATTATTTATTTGGCCCTGTTCCTAGTGTTGACACCACGCTAGAAATAGGTTATACTATTAAACCAGCAGGATTAAGTTCTACTAACGCAAACACTTACGTTGGAGATTTTGCTCCTGATGTCATACTATATGGTAGTCTTGTAGAAGCTAGTATATTTATGAAAGACACGGCTGAGAAATTGCAAAGATATCAAGGGTTATATGACCGATCTTTACAAACATTCATGGCTCAAGAACAAATACGAAAACGAACTGACGAGTTCATAAAAGGTGAAATAAAAGGATAAGATTATGGCAGGATTAACATCAGCACTTTGCAGCACTTTTAAGAAGGAACTATTGGAAGGCGATCATGACTTCAACAATGGAGCTGATGCTTTTAAGCTAGCCTTATTTAAAGCCAATGCAAGTATAACAGGAACACACGGAGCAGCTACAACAAACTACTCTGATATGACTGGCAACTCAGACGAATTAGCAAATGGAAACGGATATTCAACAGGCGGAAATACATTAACAAATGTAGATCCAAGTGTTTCAGGCACAACAGCAATTACAGATTTTGCGGATACTTCATTTACTTCTGCAACATTTACAACTAGAGGTTGTTTAATTTATAATTCAAACGATTCAAATTCAGCAGTAATGGTGATTGACTTTGGTGGAGACTACACAGTAACAGGGGGCACATTTACTATTGCATTCCCAACTGCAGATGCATCAAACGCAATTATTAGAATTGCATAAACGATAAACTATGTCAAAATATTATAACGCTTATTCTAGACAAGATGGGGACTCTCCAAAACAGAGAAAAGCACCTGACAATTATAATAGAGCAGTAAATAAAGGACGTAAAAAAAGCTTAGAAAAAAGTCCTATAAAACAATTTGCTCAAAAAATGTTAAGTGCTACTGGTTTACCTATGTATCTAAAAGAAGAAAGTTATAAAGATAATGTAGCAAAAAATCGTAAAAAAAGAAAAAAGGATTAAATTATGTCATCAACATGGAGTAATTTAGGTTTTAGGTTAATGTCCACAGGGGAGAACGACGGAACCTGGGGTGCACAAACAAATGACAACTTAAATAGGATAGAAGATGCAATTAGTGGTTACGCTACAATAGCTGTATCAGGAAATACTTCTTTAACTTTTACTACGCAACCAACATCTTATGCAGATGAAAATGGTCGTAATAAAATTTTAGTATTTACAGGTACACCAGGCGCAACAGCAACAATTACTTTACCAGATATAGAAGCTCATTATTTTGTACAAAATGATACAGACTCTAGTCTAACTTTTCAATCTGGTTCAAACGCGGTTACTTATACATTACCTTCAGGCAGAGACACAGCAATATTTGTTGATGGTTCTGATGAAGTGTTTAATGCATTAGCTAACTTAGATGTAACAACTGTTAATGGGATTGACCCAGCAACAAGTGCAACAAAGGGATTTGCCACTGCAATGGCAATCGCTTTATAATTTAGGAGGAATAAAATATGGCAGATTCAGCAAGTGTAACTATTACAGCTACAGTATTGCCTGATGAAATAGCTAAAACTATAAGTGGTTCAATGACATTGGCTCCAACCGATGCGAACGACAAATGGTATTACAAGTTAACAGCTTGTACAGCTACAAGCACTGACTTGATAGCGGGTTATTTTACAGACTATACAGCAGTAGATGATGATACAGCACCAACAGCCGTCCACGCAAATGATAAAATTAATTTTATATTTATTAAAAATCTAAGCGCTGGAGACGGTATTATTGTATGTTTCGATGGTGGAACAGCAGCTCATGACTTAGTTGATGGTGTATTTATTGGAGCAGGCGAGTCCTGGTACGGTAGATTACCAAACACTACAGTAGCGAATCTACATGCTATTAGTGCTGATATAGGTGGTACAGGTGACGCGACAGCTAACTGTATCGTAGCAGCTTTAATAGATGATGTAGCATAAGGTAGGAAAATATGGCTCAAGATTTTGAAGGCAAAGGCTTTCCCGTATCAACTACCGACGTGCAACTTAGATTTGCGGATAGTGATGATGCAATTGTAGGAATACGATTGGCTAACATCCTCACTTCCCAAGTTACAGCAGACGTATACTTACAACACAACGGCTCAAACATTTACTTAGTAAAAGGTGCCCCCATTCCTGTGGGTGGTGCTCTGGAATTGATCGATGCGGGCTCTAAAGTTGTAATGATGAGTGGCGATAGACTGGTGGCAGTATGTAATACAGCTAATGGTTTAGATGCTTGGGTAACAAGTGTAGATTCAATAAGTACATAAGGATAAATAAATGGCATACGTCGGAACACCAATAGATACTACAAATACTTTTCAATCACTAACTGGAGATAGATTTAATGGAGATGGAAGTGCGGTAGCATTTACATTATCCACAGCACCAGCTAGCACATTAGATATTGAAGTATTTGTTGGAAACGTAAGACAAGACCCAAATAGTGCATACACTGTAAGCGGTACAACATTAACATTTACTGGCGCTCCTCCTAGCGGCACAAACAATATTTATGTTGTTCATCAAGCAAAGAGTGTAGGTACAATAGGAATACCAGACGATACTATCTCTGCTAGAACTTTAGTTACCTTAGATAATTCTGCTGACCATGTACTAATAGAAGATGCTACAGATGGTGAATTAAAAAAAGCATTAATACCTAGTGCTAGCACAGTTGCAGATACTTTTACAATAAATGGCTCAACACCTACATTAACAATAGGTGATGCAGGAGCAGAAGATACTAAAATAGTATTTGATGGTAACGCACAAGATTATCATATTGGATTAGATGACTCTGCTGATGATTTAGTAATAGGATTAGGTAGTTCTTTAGGCACAACAACACACATGGCTTTTGATGAAAATGGTATTATAACAACACCTTTACAATCTGGTTATGTTACTACTAATTCAAGTACAAATAGTAATGTTACTGGTGATGAAACTGATTACACAATGGTCTTTGATTCTGATATTGTAGATAGAAATGCAGACCACGCACACGCA
>Ga0208545_1000931_pt1 | contig 13359 bp, 9 predicted proteins | sample DEB08_DNA_12_FD_185498 | JGI IMG/M metagenome (GOLD analysis project Ga0208545, IMG submission 185498) | Aqueous microbial communities from the Delaware River and Bay under freshwater to marine salinity gradient to study organic matter... | ecosystem: Environmental > Aquatic > Marine > Coastal ... | reverse complement strand
AAGAACCAGAGCTTTGTTAAGACAAGACATTGGGATGGTTTTTCAAGGGAGTGCTCTTTTTGATTCCATGACGGTTGAAGAAAACATTATGTTTCCCATGAAAATGTTTACCGATGCTGAAGAAGATGAGATAAAAGATCGAGCCAACACCGTAATCAATCGAGTGAATTTAATAGATGCAAATCACAAAATGCCTTCTGAGATTTCGGGAGGAATGAAGAAAAGAGTAGCCATTGCCCGAGCAATAATAATGAATCCGAAATATCTTTTTTGTGACGAACCAAATTCTGGATTAGATCCCAGAACGGCAATTTTGATTGACAACCTCATTCAAGAGATAACTCAAGAGTATGCAATCACCACTGTAATCAATACCCATGATATGAATTCGGTAATGGAAATCGGAGAGAAGATTGTGTTTCTTGAAAATGGATTGAAACAATGGGAAGGTACCAACCAAGAGATTTTCAAAACGGATAACGAAGCGGTAACAAAATTCGTTTACTCTTCTGAGATGTTTAAAAAAATTAGAGAAATCTACATCAAAGAATCCAATTAATATTGACTCCTAGCATCGATATACTTTAAGGGTTCCTATAAGTTTTGATTATTCTGTGGAAGTATTTTTATCTCGGTAACCTCTGCATGTGGACTGAAAATATACTTCTTACGTGTTGAAATTTCTTCGCATTCAAATCGCTTAACACGTTTTTTTCCAAGCTTAAACTCTCTTCCGTCTGGAATTGAAAAAAGTGTTCCTTCTTCTAATTCAAAGACATAGGTTTTATCAGTAACAGGATCAAACCTCCTCAACTCCATTACAAGCTTAAAATCAGTATCACTACTGGCCTTTGGATTTTTGAAGTGTAGTGCTATCACTGTTAATAAACTCTCTGGAAAAACAGTTGGATTAATCAAGGGCAACATCAGCTTCTGAAAAGTCATTTTCCATTCTTTCCCGTGGGGTTGTATTCGATAACCAAACTCCTGAAAAGCTACAAAATGAGCCAACTCATGAATTAATGTTATTAAGAAACGATAGGGATTGGAACCTTTATTTATTGTTATTTGATGATCACCTGACAAGGTCTTTCTATAATCACCATGCTTTGTTTTTCTTTTAGAAACGACTTTAACATCTACTTCCCATGATGACAAATAGAGCTTAACCTGTGTTATTGCCGTGGTGGGTATTGAGTCAAATACTGCAGTCATTAAGATGAATTTAAGGGGTACCAGAAGAAACTGGTAATACCTTACCGTTATAAAATTGATGTCCTGTTAATGCAAAATTCAAAAGATAAGACCCCATTTCAGCTGCACTTAACGGCGCTTCATATCCTGGGAAAGCTTCTTCAAGCATCTCCGTTTGAACTGCACCAAAGGCAAGTGCATTGAAGGCTGGTCCAGTTTCTTTAAACTCTTCGGCAAGTAATTCCGTTAAAGTTATCACAGCGCCTTTGCTACTACTATAGGCTGCCAATCCAGGGAATTTAGAGCTCCCTTGAACGCCTCCCATACTGCTGATATTTACAACATGTCCTTTTGGGTTGATCATAGGCAAAAGCTGCCGTGTAAGCTCAGCCAGGCCGAAGACATTGACTTTAAATACGGATTCAAAAACATCGAAAGCAGTTTCTTTGAACGGGATGTTTTCTAATTTCCCAGCATTATTGATTAAAACATCAATTAAGATTCCTCTTGCTGCAAGCTCTTTACAAAATAATGTAATGGCATTTGGATCTATTAAATCAACAGAAAAAGGTTGAATGTTTTCTATCCCTATTAAGTCATCAATAGTTCTTGAGATTGCATAAACCTGATTCCCTTGGGAAGCAGCTAATAATGCAGTAGCTCTACCAATCCCTCTTCCTGCTCCAGTTATGATGATGTTTTTTTTCAACTTTCTTTTTTTAATCCTAATTATATAGTACGGGTTAAATATAAAAAAACCCGCTGAAAGCGGGTTTATACTTTTTCAATTAAAATGTTATAACAACATTGTTAAAGGGTTTTCGATGTACTGTTGTAAAGTCTGTAAGAATTTCGAACCAGTAGCTCCATCGACCGATCTATGATCACAGGCAAGAGTAAGCTTCATCATATTACCTACAACGATTTGTCCGTTTTTAACAACGGGCTTTTGAACAATTGCTCCAACCGACAGTATTGCAGAATTGGGTTGATTGATTATCGAGGTAAATTCTTGAATACCGAACATTCCCAAATTAGAAATGGTAAATGTACTACCATCCATCTCTGCAGGTGTTAATTTTTTATCACGTGCTCTAAGTGCATAATCCTTTACAAGCGCTCCGATTTGAGGTAACGACTGCTCATCTGCAAACTGAACCACAGGCACAACCAATCCGTCTTCGACAGCAACAGCAACACCCATGTGAACATGATTGTGCTTTACGATTTTATCGTCGTACCATCTTGAATTTACTTGAGGGTGTTGTTTTAAAGCTAAGGCAGTAGCTTTAACAATAATATCGTTGAATGATATTTTAGTGTCAGGAATAGAATTGAACTGTGTTCTGAACGCAATAGCGTTGTCCATATCATACTCAACGCCTAAGTAATAATGTGGCGCAGTAAATTTTGAAGCAGCTAAACGTTTGGCAATTGTTTTGCGCATTTGACTGTTTGCCATTTCTTCAACAGACTCAACACCAGAAGGAACAAATGGTCTAACACCTACGCCAGCATTAGGCTGATAGCTTTCTATATCTCTTTTGATGATTCTTCCACCATCTCCAGAACCGGATACCATAGTGATATCAATTCCTTTTTCTTCAGCTAATTTCTTAGCTAAAGGAGATGCAATAATTCTGCCGTTATTAACTTTTTTCACAGCAACAACCGGAGTTGAAACTGCCTTTGGAGTTTCTGTTTTAGCGGCGATAGCCGGAGCAGCCACAGCTTTTGGAGCTTCAGTAACTGGAACTGTTTTCGTGCTTAAGGAAGCAATTGCAGCTTTAACATCTGCATCTTTAGCTCCAATGATAGCCAATACACTATCAACTGGTGCCGATTCGCCTTCTTGAATTCCAACATACAACAGAGTCCCGTTGTGAAAAGATTCAAATTCCATAGTCGCCTTATCGGTTTCTATTTCAGCAAGAATATCACCTTCAGCAACAGTATCGCCAACTTTCTTTAACCAAGAAGCGACTGTACCTTCTTCCATGGTATCACTTAAACGTGGCATGGTAATAATTTCAACATCACTAGGGAGAGTAACCGCTTCCGATACTTCAGCTTCAACAGCAGTCTCTTCAACCACAGCAGCTGGTGTACCTCCGCCCAAATGAGCAGAAATATCTTCACCTTTCTCGCCAATAATTGCCAAAAGAGTATCTACAGGCGCTGTGCCTCCTTCTTGTATTCCAATGTGTAATAACTCTCCCGCATAAAATGCTTCGAATTCCATTGTAGCTTTATCTGTTTCGATTTCAGCAAGGATATCACCTTCACTAATGGTATCTCCTACTTTTTTAAACCAAGTAGCGACAGTACCTTCTTCCATGGTGTCACTTAATCGAGGCATGTTTATGATTTCTGCCATATCTAGCTTAATTTATGTTTAATAAAAGGATAGTCTGTTTGTTCGTAAACGGCATCATACATAACTGATTTTTCTGGATATGGAGAAGCTTCAGCAAATTTTTCGCATTCCGCGACGCGTACTTTAATATCCGCTTCAATAGCATCCAGATCAGACTGTTTTGCGTATTTTTTATCAAGAATAATAGCCTTGACCTGAGAAATTGGATCTACTTTTTTATACTCTTCAACTTCATTTTTGGTACGATATTGTTGTGCATCAGACATAGAATGCCCTCTGTATCGGTAGGTTTTCATTTCTAAGAAAGAAGGTCCACCTCCGTCTCTTGCAAGCTTAATTGCTTTGGCCATAGCTTCTGCAACTGCAACAGGGTCCATACCATCTACTGGGCCACAAGGCATTTCATAACCAAGTCCAAGTTTCCAAATCTCTTCATGACTTGCTGTTCTTGCAACAGAAGTTCCCATGGCGTATCCGTTATTTTCAACAACAAATACTACAGGTAATTTCCATAGAGTTGCTAAGTTAAGGGTTTCATGAAGTGATCCTTGACGCACTGCGCCATCACCCATATAACAAAGTGTTACTCCACCCGTATTATTATATTTATCACCAAAAGCCATTCCAGCTCCTAGGGGAATTTGACCTCCTACAATTCCATGACCGCCATGAAATTTAAATTCTTTTGAAAAAATATGCATGGAACCTCCTAGTCCGCTAGATGTTCCAGTTGCTTTTCCATAAAGCTCTGCCATAACACGTTTAGGATCTACTCCCATCCCGATGGGTTGAACATGGTTTCTGTAGGCAGTGATCATACGATCTTTTCCCAATTCCATAGCATGTAATGACCCAGCAAGAATAGCTTCTTGACCATTATATAAGTGAAGAAATCCTCTTACTTTTTGCTGAATATATACTGCGGCTAACTTGTCTTCAAACTTTCTCCAGAAGAGCATGTTTGAATACCAATCGATATAGGTTTGTTTTGTTATTTTCTTCATTAATCTTGTTATTTGAAAAAATTTTGATCTGACGCCAAAAATACAATATTTTATTGATTTTATTAATGTGAAAAGCGGGCTTATTGAGCCAATAAGTTGTTAAAATCACAATAAAATTAATGGATTTCTTCGGAAAAAGAAATTACGGATACAGACTACTCTTCAGCTTCAGTTACTGGAGCGCTTGCCAAATCGAAAGTCATGGAGAATCTAAGGGTGTTTTCTAGAGGGTTTCTAACTTTGGAAGTTGAAAAGAGATAGGAAATGTCTATTGCTGCAAAATTCAAAGAAAAACCTGCACCTAAGGTAAAATATTTACGAGATCCCTTTTCAATACTCTCATGAAAATAGCCTCCTCGCAAGGCAAAGGCTTCTTGAAAATTATATTCTGAACCAAAGCCCCATGTGATTTCTTTTAATTCTTCAGAAAACCCGTCAGGCGCATCATTGAACGATTCAAAAATACCAGACAGAAAACTAATATCAGGCTGCTGATAACGATCTATCAGTCCCGTATTTTCATTAACAACAGCAACTGGAGAAGGGACTAAAAGCTTGTTGAATTCTAAATTAAATGAAATTTTATTATCCGAATCTAAATGGATATTCAATCCAGATCCTAACTTCAAATTCGTTGGGATAAAGTTTTTTTGCCCGCCTTCATCATACTTCAATCGGGGGCCAATATTTGAAACATTAAAACCAAGTCTCAAACGTGCTTTTTTATCGCTAAAGTCAAATAAGTCACTTTTATAAAAACCCGCTATATCAATCCCAAGAGTGTTTGCAGAAGTAGCGTCAAGATCAGATGAGATTTTCAAATCAGATCGTATAAAACGCGCAGCCACCGCCATGGAATATTTTGTGTTGAGTAATAATGCGTATGAAAAATCCAAGGTTAATTCGTTGGGCCGCTCAATCCCCTGCTCAATAATAGTACCCGCGACTAAATCATTTAAGACAATATCGCCTAAACTAAAATACTTCAAACTAGCTGCCCAAGCACTTCGATCCGTGTTTTTATTGAAATAGGTAATGTTTGCTAAAAAAATATCGTTGACCAGTTTACTGAGATAAGGAGTATAACTTACCCCGAAACCAGATTTTTGTTCCGAAAAAACATATTTAGCAGGATTCCATTGCTGTGAAAAAGCATCGACAGATGTTGCTACCCCTTGCTCTCCCATTGCAGCACCACGTGCATCTGGGGTTATTAATAAAAAGGGGACCCCAGTAGTAATGACACGTCCTTGAGCAACTAAATCTAAGGTGCATAAAACACAGGCAAAAGTAGCTAAAGACACTCTTAAGCAGGTCTTTACATTGTGTATAGTTCTTGTCATATAATCTTATAACGCTTTTTTTACAGAAATCTTATGTGCAAATAATTTAAAAAAAAAGCATAAGAATAAGATCCTAGATAATAATCTAATATTTCAAACGTTCTAATTAAGAATCTGCACGCAAACAAAACTTTAAAGTCTAGATGCAACAGTAGATTTTGTATATTGCATACATTAAGTATAAAACGAGTACTTTATATAATATTTATGAGAATTAACTTATTATCTAAAAACGCTATTCTGATTGCTTTTACAGCATTGATCGCTATTTCCTGTGGGAAAAACAATCAATCTAGAGCTACTGGATGGGGTATAAATTCAAAAAAAGGTGGATTTCAATATAATGTTGAATTTGAGGATCAAGAAACTGGTCCGGGTCTAGTCTTCATTGAAGGGGGAACATTTACAAAAGGACAGGTACAAGACGATGTTATGCATGATTGGAATAATTCTCCGAACAAGCAACATGTCATGTCTTTCTATATTGATGAAACAGAGGTCACCAACCTAATGTATTTAGAATACTTGGATTGGATCACCCTAGTTTTTCCACAAGACCAAAGACAATTTAAACAATTATATAACGGTGCACTACCAGACACCCTGGTATGGAGAAACCAGTTGGGTTATGTCGAAGAACTTACCTCTAACTATTTACGTCACCCTGCCTATGCGGAATATCCTGTTGTAGGAGTTAATTGGTTACAAGCAGTACAGTTTGCTGAATGGAGAACAGATCGCGTAAATGAATTTATTCTTGAACGAGAAGCTTACATTCAAAAGGATGTACGTTACACAGAAGTTGATGCGAACAGTACCTTCAGTACGGGTGCATACCTCAAACGTCCAGAAACTACTTATGGTGGAAAAATTGACAGTTTAGCAGGTAAGAATGGTCGTATGCAAAAAGACACCACTGAGGTAAATGTTTATGCAGGTGTAGAAAAAGGAATTTTACTTCCTTCATACAGGCTCCCAACGGAGACTGAATGGGAATACGCAGCATTGGCCCTTGTTGGAGATAGAGAATACAACACCTATCGTGGAAAGAAAAAATATCCATGGTCAGGAGAATATACACGTTCAGAAGATCGTCGTTCAGAAGGTGATCAATTGGCAAACTTTAAACTCGGTAAAGGAGATTATGGTGGAATTGCTGGATGGTCAGATGATGGTGCCGATATTACAATACAAGTAAAAGCATATCCACCAAATGATTTTGGAATTTATGATATGGCTGGAAACGTTGCCGAATGGGTTGCTGATGTTTATCGCCCTATTGTAGATGATGAAGCTAGTGACTTTAACTACTATAGAGGTAATGTTTATTTAAAAGATGTTATCAATGAAGATGGAAAAGCGCAAGTAATTTCGCCAGACCAATTGGTATACGATACACTTCCTAATGGAAAAGTTCTTTTAAAGAGACTTCCTGGTCAACTAGAAAAAGTAGCTATTGATGAAGAAGAAACATTCCTTAGACAAAATTTCACGAAGAGTGATAACAAAAACTTTAGAGATGGTGATTTAGGATCGACTCGTTTATTCTCAAGATTTGGAGAAGAAGAAGAGGACAGTGAAAATGCTCGCCCTGAGACTACAACAATGTACGATGCTCCAACGCATCCAAAAGTTACTGTTGATGAAGACGGTAATTTAGTTCGAACAAAAGATAAATCTAACAAAAGAACTTCGTTAATTACTGATGAAGTTCGTGTATATAAGGGAGGATCCTGGAAAGATAGAGCATACTGGCTCGATCCAGCTCAAAGACGTTACATGCCACAATACCTAGCCACTGACCACATTGGTTTTAGATGTGCAATGACTCGATTAGGTTCGAAAAGCAAGGTTAAAAAAACGGCAAGACACAAACGTAAAGGTTAATCAAATCAAAAGGCATTTTTAACGAAATGCCTTTTTTTATTTTATGGAAGCAAAAGATCTTTATTCCTATTTCCTGAAATCCACAGGGGTTGCTACCGATTCACGACAAATCGAAGAAGGGACACTTTTTATATGCCTAAGAGGAGAACATTTTAATGGTAATGCATTTGCAGCGGAAGCCCTCGAAAAAGGAGCCTCTTATGTAATTGTAGATGACTCGGAATATTTCAAGGAAGACATGCGTTATATTCTCGTTGAAGATTGCCTAAAGAGTATGCAAACACTTGCCCATCACCATCGTATGCAATTTAGCATACCTGTGATAGGGCTTACGGGATCGAATGGAAAAACAACCACTAAAGAATTAATCAATAGTGTACTGTCTCAGCAATTCAATACTACAGCAACGGTTGGTAACCTCAACAACCACATTGGTGTACCCTTGACTCTTTTGAATATAAATTCGAAAACTGCAATTGCCTTGATTGAAATGGGGGCTAACCACCTTAAGGAAATTGAAATCTTAGCAGCAATAGCTGCTCCTACTCATGGCTATATAACCAATTTCGGAAAAGCACATCTAGAAGGGTTTGGAAGTATTGAGGGAGTAGTTCGAGGGAAATCTGAGCTCTATCAATTCTTAGCTAAGAATAGTGGCATCTGTCTAATCAACTCAGCAGATCCGAAACAAGTATTCGGTACTCAGAATCAAGAAACATTTTCCTTTGGAGCCAACAGTAAAGCAACAGTTACAGTTCGAAATGTTGATCGAGGAGCGGATGAAAACATTGTGATTCTTACAGAGGAAACAGAAATCATTAGCCAACTAAAAGGGGCGTACAACTTCACCAATATTGCAGCAGCTGTAGCCTTTGGAAAATACTTTAAAATTCCTACTGCTAAAATAAAAAAAGGAATTGAAGCGTACAATCCAACAAATAACCGTTCGCAATGGCATACAACGGATTCCAACACCCTAGTGCTCGACGCATATAATGCAAATCCCAGTAGCATGAAAGCTGCTTTAGATTCCTTTTTTAGTTTTAAAAAAGAAGATCAAATTTTGATCCTTGGTGATATGCTGGAATTAGGATCTTTTGCAGATGAGGAACATCAAAAGATTGTGGATTTAATCGAAACAAAAAACATAGAGAAAGTACTCTTGGTTGGTCCTGAATTTAATAAAACCAAAACATCAACTTCAAGTTTTAAGAAATTCGATAACACTACTTCAGCTATCCCCTACCTCCAAAAAAAGAACTTCCAAAACAAAACCATCTTGATCAAAGGATCTAGAGGAATTGCCTTGGAAGTGCTAAAAGATTATTTGTAGAACTAGTCGATACTTAGTTCTTGTATTTCTTTGAATCTTGAAGCATCTTCTGCTTCAATTTTACTTTTTAATAATGGCCATACTTCTTTGAAGAAAGTATTGGTTTGTCCAATTGCAACTCCCAACTCTTCTTTAGCATGCTGAAGCAATTTGTTTTCTGTCTCCGTAATCCCGTCTTGACGACTTCTAATATAACGTGATGCATTTCTAATACGCGTCAAAACATTACTTTCTGGATTACGAACAATCCCTTGGCGTTTGTCCTCTTTACCAATATAGAGTGCGATTAAAGAATCGATGGTTTTGGACTGGCTTTTCATTTCTTTCAGCAAAGCCTTCATTTTGTCTGATTTGTTTTCTTTAAAAAGTTTTTTATAATCAGCTAGTGTTTGCTTACTCTCTGCTAGTTGCTTTACAGCACTTGCAGCTGCAGCGGTATATCCTTCTAATTCTTTGGATGCCGTATATACAGCATCAATGTTCGCAGGATCTACGGTTAATCTTGGATCGCTTTTAACCTCAACAGTCTGCTCAGATTGTTCGTCTCCAAAAGACAAAACTAAACGATACGTTCCTGGCTTCACTTCCACTCCCGAAGGCTCTCTTTTTGATTTACTCGGTTTTCTTCTCGGTCTAGAAACTCCTTTCTCATCCATATTCCAATACCAACGATGAATCCCTTTTTCTTTAGGAACCTTCTTTTTTAAGGTTCTAATCAAACGCGCTCCATCGTATACCATAAGGGTTAGCGAGTCTTTTTTATTTTCTTTCTTTTCAGCTTCATCTTTATCATTATCTTTTTCTTCTTCGTCTTTTTCAGTATCCTCCTCTTTTTTAACAGGAGGGTTGACGAAATAAGAAAGCATGGCTCCGTATTTTCGGTTGGTACCCTGGTACATTGCATCTGCGCCGAAACGACTCCCAGTTGGCTGCTGATAAGCTGCCAAATAGGCTGTTGGTGGTTCGAATAGTTGTACGTCCTTTTCAATTTTACTAGGGCTAGAAGCCAAAGCTCTGAGTGGGCGAATATCATCTAAAACCCAAGCTGCTCTTCCAAAAGTTCCAATTACCAAATCGTGTTCTCTGGGGTGAATAACCAAATCTTTTACCGAAACGGTTGGAAAAATTTCAGCATCAAACTTATCCCATTGCTTTCCTGCGTTAAGCGTAATATAAAGTCCATCATCGGTTCCTAAAAACATCAAGTTTGCATTGATCGGATCTTCTATGATACTCAATGTGTAACTCTCTACATCGGCACCATCTACAATACGCTCCCATGTTTTACCATAGTTCTTGGTTCTGTATGCATAAGGCGTATAGTTGAATCTTCTGTAATCATTTGCAACCAACAAGGCTTCTCCTTTGTTTTTGTTTGAAGCTTTGATTTGGGTAATCCAACTCCCCTTAGGAAGTCCTTTGATGTTTTTGCTAACTTCATTCCAAGTTGACCCTGCATCTTGTGTGAAATGCACACGTCCGTCGTCAGAAGCAACCCAAAGCATGTCTTTTTCAACTGTAGAAGGTTCAATCACTAAAAGCGTACAATGGTTTTCTGCACCAGTTGCATCTAGGGTAAGTCCTCCACTTTCGCTTTGCTTTTGTTTTTCGGGATCGTTGGTCGTTAAATCTGGAGAAATTACTTTCCAGGTTTGCCCTTTATCCTTACTAACATGAACGAATTGACTTCCGAAATAAACGGTACTGTTATCAAAAGGATCTTGTCCAATGGCAGCGTTCCAATTGAATCGTAAGCGTGTATTTGCTTCTGGATGTGTAGGGCGAACGATATAATTGTTTCCGGTTTTCCAGTCATAACGGGACACATACCCTTGTTGACTCATGGCATAACCATAGCGTGAGTCGTCCAAGTCGGGGACTACGTCAAATCCATCTCCGAAAGCAATTTCTTGCCAGTATGAATTTCTAATTCCTTGTACTTTCCAAACATAGGCTGGGCCCCTCCAAGATCCGTTGTCTTGCATTCCGCCATACACATTGTACGGGAATTCGTTGTCTACACTAATGTGGTAGAATTGAGCAACAGGAATGTTGCCAATAAAACGCCAGGTTTTACCGCCATCGCGTGTTATGTTTAAGCCACCATCATTTCCATCGATCATAAACGATCCGTCTTGTGGATGAATCCACCACGCATGATGATCTGGATGAACACCGTTGTCCACTCCGTAAGCGGGCATCAGTTGACTGAAATTCTTCCCACCATCTTGCGATACATTTACATACGTAAATACAGAAAATACTCGGTTTTCATTTTGCGGATCAACCGCAATATCGGAGTAATAAAAAGGTCTGTTTCCAATATCGTCTTTATCATTTATTTTCTTCCATTTGAAACCCCCATCTTCAGACTTATATAATGCATTTTTCTTTGATTCGATTAAGGCATAGATAATGTTTGTTTTATTCGCTGCAATTGCCAAACCGATTCTCCCAAGATCACCTTTAGGCAAACCGTCTTCATCCGTTTTCTTAGACCAATTTTCACCACCATCAAAACTTACATAAAGTCCACTCCCCGAACCTCCTGATTTGAAAAACCAAGGATCGCGTTTGTGTTCCCACATAGCGGCAACTAATTTATTGGGATTAGTCGGGTCTATCACCAAATCGGCAGCACCGGTTTTATCATTTACATATAAAATTTTCTTCCATGACTTACCTCCATTGGTGGTCTTATAAACTCCTCGTTCGGAATGTACACCCCAAGGAGAACCAATTGCTGCTACATAAACTATATTGGGGTTGGTTGGATCGATAAGCACGCGGTGAATGTGTCTTGTTTTTTCAAGCCCCATGGACTTCCATGATTTTCCACCATCTAGGGATTTAAAAATTCCATAACCGCCATTCAAACTATTTCTAGGATTTCCTTCTCCCGTTCCTACCCAAATCACATCCGGATTGGATTGCTGAATCGCTACTGCTCCAACAGAAGCGGTTACTTGGTCGTTAAAAATTGGCTCCCAAGTTACTCCCCCAGAAGTAGATTTCCATAATCCACCTGAAGCAGTACCTACGTACATTATATCCGAGTCGGAACTCACAACATCAATAGACGTTATTCGTCCGCTCATCCCCCCTGGGCCGATATTCCTAGGCGCAGCTTCTTTGAGCCATGTAGTAGAAAAATCTTGTGCTCCCAACTGAAGGAAACAGCATAAAAAAAGTAAAGAAAATATTGGTCTCATCCTTGTGATATTTGATTAAAATTGTATTGCAACTAAAGATAGAAAAAAATACCAGTTTAAGAGTCTATAAGAAAAAAGCAGTTTGAAACGATAAATTGTTTTGTTTCCCCCATTCTTCTTTAAGGATACTATAAACGTACGTTCCTTTAGTTGCGCCATACGATTGAATGCTGTAATTCCTTAGAAGTCCTTCTTTAACAGCTCCAATTTTTTCAATTGCTTTTTGAGATTTCAAATTATTTACATCTATTTTAAACTCAACTCTTCTTAGGTTTAAATTGTCAAAACAATAATCCAAAAGAAGTCTTTTACAAATTGCATTCACACCAGTTCCTTGAAAACTTTTACCAATCCATGTCCATCCAATTTCTAATCTTTTATGCTGAAAACTTATGTTTCCAAACATTGTCACTCCAATGGGGCTATTGTTTTCCTTGCCCCAAATCATTAAAGGATATAGTTTCATTTCTTTTTTTGAGTTAAGGCAGAAATTAAAATAATCTGTTAAATCACTTCTATTTTTAACTCTTGCTCCAAATTCGCCAAGTTCTTTATGATAGCTTATAGATTCTATTTGATCTATGTCGTCAAAGGTTAAAGGACGCATTACAATTGATTCGTTTTCAAGAATCAATTCGGTTGAAAAAAAAAATTCTAAATTCATTTTTGTGATTGAATAAAATGATTCGTTATGGGTTTAAATCAATAAAAATATTGTTTGTTAAAAGCCTAAAAATTCCTAGTTATTTCCGAATCATGGCAAACAAATTCAACTACATTTGATTCCGGATCTTTAATGAATATTGACCTCCAATTAATCCATTCAAAAACTTCTGTGACATATTCTATATTGGACGCACTACAGAAATTCAATACATTAGTATAATCTTCTTTATCAATTTCTAGTGCAAAATGATGCAATGTGCTATGATCCTTTTTCAGGTCACTAAAACCCTCTCCAAAAGCATTTAGGTTTGCTTTTGCGAATAAAGCAAGGGTTTGATTGTGG
>Ga0208545_1000922_pt1 | contig 13452 bp, 24 predicted proteins | sample DEB08_DNA_12_FD_185498 | JGI IMG/M metagenome (GOLD analysis project Ga0208545, IMG submission 185498) | Aqueous microbial communities from the Delaware River and Bay under freshwater to marine salinity gradient to study organic matter... | ecosystem: Environmental > Aquatic > Marine > Coastal ... | reverse complement strand
TTATTATCAGCGCGTTTTCGTGTTCGCCTTTATCAGCAATCTTTATCGCAGGCTGTGGTGATCCTATTACGAATATAGTTTTTATCATTCTCCGAATGTAAATCGTATCTCTGTCTCTAGTTTTGAATTAAATGTATTTCTTTGATTTGAATCTGTTCCTTCCCATTTCCCCTTAATCGTCCAGTTTCCTCTACTAAACTTATATCCTGCTTCGTAACTAGTACCATGAGACATGACACCCCCTTCTACATAGAGATTGTTCTTGAGCTTGTACCCAAGTCGTAAATGACTTATTGATGGTTGTGAATAGGTGTCTCGAAAGGGAACTACGTTCTTGAATTCTAGGTATGGGTTTGCTAATGCGGTCATAGGAATACTCATCATGAGTATTGTCATAATCAATTTCATACATAATACTTATTAAATTCATCGTGACAATTGAGTGAACATTGTATTAAATTTTTATGACAACTATCTATGTGATATGTTTGGTGATATAGTCATTCACCGCTGCGTCATCATCAAACAGAAGATTACGAGCTGCATGTTGTAGTGTGTTCATCTGTTTTACATGATCCTCATACTTTATCCAATCACCTGTCTCATGTTCGACTAGATGATTCTCATTATAGATGTCTATGTCATATCGTTGTATTTTCATCGTATTTGTCTACCTTTATCTTATCGTTTTTATCTGCGACTACCAGACTAATCATTGGTGTTGCAATGGATTGTGAAAGCGAGTGAGCGATATTCTCCAAATACTCTTTATCTTCACTTCTTCCTTCTATCCATGTTCCATTGGGCGATTTGATTACCAGTTTATATGTCACTAATTTTCTCTCCTATAAGAGCAACAACTTTGCGAATACTGAATTGAAAAGAAAATACCAGAGTACTCCACTAACACATGCTCCGAGTGTCATGCCTGCGATACTCCACCTCATATCTAGATTAAAAAACTTCAGACTGAAAAAGTTTTCTTGGGGCTCTAGAAAATCCTCTTTATGTTGGTAGTATTCGCGTGTGATCGCCCATAGCCATACAAGGAATACTGCTCCTACTATGGGAATTGTGCCTATAATCGTAAAGAGCAAACAACTTCCAAAGTGTGCTGATTGGTCTATCAGTTCTTTTGGGATTTCTTTTTTTATAAGGTCTTCATCTGGTTTCATATTATTTGCGAGGTCTTTCTCCATCGCCTGCTATTTGTGTTAATACCCATAGTAATCCTGATATCGCAATACCTATTACACCGATACTTGCGATTAATACTGAAAATGCAATTATCCCTGCGTATTCTTCAAACATCACCATACTCCTTACATGTTATTTCGGTTATAAAAGATTTTTTATTTGTTTCCTTCGTTAAGTTAGCTTTGTGTTCCATTATCTTTATCTTTGCAAGCATACAGGTTTCTTGACTTCGGAAATCATCAAACCGCAGATAAACGTGTTTGTCTTGTAGTGGTAAATAGAGTGTTAATATGAGATACCACATTACGAATGTCCTACTGATTCGCGTTGTATGTCGTGGTGATTAAACTCTGCCCAGTACAATTCAAATGCAACTCCACTCTCAAGACATTCAAACTGATGAAACAATCCCGGCTGTACCTTGCAGTAATCTCCAGCTGCAAGAACAGTTTCGTCTACTAGGTCATAGTCTTTTTGCCAGATACGAACCAGCATTGTACCAGACTCTACATAGAAGCCGTTCCATTTAAAATTATGTTTGTGTTTTGAACATACACCACCCTTGTTCATATCAATTCTATGAAACTCAAGCGCTCCGTTTGCTTCGACTAGTTCTGTTTGACCCCACACTTTGCCTGCTATCATACTATACCTCTTTTAGTTAGGTAAATCACCTGTCAGGTAACGATGCACAGCTGCACTCGATTGTGCGGTATTCTGAACTTTGCCGTGCCTTTTTCTCCACGCAATTGCATCTTCTGGAGTATTTATCTCTATTCCATTCCAATCGGTATACATACATCCAATATCATATCCAGCCTTTAACCATCTCAGTTGTTCTAGACCTTCAATGATTTCTTCTTCTGGTACATGTAACGAGGAATAGTCCTCAAGAGCCTTTCTATGATAACCGTAAATGCCTAAGTGATGCTCTCCATAGGCAAGTCCACGACCAAACCACAATGCACGTTGTCTGCGTAATGAGCCAACAATCATTTTAACACAATTAAGGTCATTGTTGCGAGCATGATTGTATCCATCTTCCATGTTCGTGTACATGGTAGACACACTATAGTGCTTTAACTGGTGCAACGTGCTGACGATCATGTCAAAGGATACGTCAGGCATATCCCCCTGTACATTAATAAACTGGTCATACTGGTCAAACCTATGATGACGAATAGCATCTGCACAGCGTTCAGTACCGTTTGCAAACTGTTTTGTTTCTTCTACCACAATGTGAGAAGGTGTTTTCATTACCTCAGCAATAGCCCAATCGTCTGTCAGGACATAGGTATCCAATTTAGACTGTATACACTCGTCATACACTCGCTGAATCATGTATTTACCACCAAGTTCTACGAGTGGTTTCCCTTTAAATCGTGTCGAACCAGTTCTAGCTGGTATCAATATCGCTGTCTTTATATCCACCATGCATTCTCCAAAGTTTTAGAAATCAAGGCAATTCGTTTCACAGTACTCTCAAAATCTTTAAGTTTTAACATATTAGGGCCGTCACTCGGTGCATTATCGGGGTCAGCATGTACCTCTAGGAAGAAGTGAGTAATGCCCATACCAGCGGCAGCACAAGCAAGCCCTGTAACGTAATCCCTATTACCGCCACTTGATTCACCATTACCACCTGGCTGTTGGACAGAGTGAGTAGCGTCAAAAACGATAGGTACAGGATAGTGCTTACGGATATACTGCATACCAGTATAGTCAACAACCAAACGATTATATCCAAAACTTGTTCCCCTTTCCGTAAGCCATATCTCTTTCGCACCTTTCGTTTTACTTAGAATACCACCAACATCCCATGGCGCAAGAAACTGACCTTTCTTTATGTTAACAATCTTATTCGTCTTACATGCTGCGTGGATTAAGTCTGTTTGTCTGCATAAAAAAGCAGGTATTTGAAGCACATCAACAGGATATCCCATACCCACGATATCGTCAATCTCAGCGACAGAGTGAGCGTCTGTGAGCATTTTGATATTCAGCGATTGTTGTATCTCTGCAAATGCTTCCATTGTGGTGTGCATACCAGCCCCACGTTTGCCGTTATTGTGTGTGCGATTTGCTTTGTCGTAACTAGCTTTAAATATATACTGAATACCATGAGAATCACATACACGTTTACACTCTGTTGCAATTTCTAGTGACTGCTCTAACGACTCATGTTGACAAGGCCCTGCTATGATTTTCATTTTTTTCATGATGCATCCTTATATGGTTTCAACACCGTTTCGTAAATATTATCTGCAACATATTTCATACACATAGGTGCAACCATCAAACCAATTCTTGCAAGTTTCTCGTTTAATGTACCTGTCAGAATATAATCTTCTGGTAGTGTCATCAGTCGTTTAGATTCTTTGGTGGTGTATACCCTATCCTCTGATGCGTGTAGATGCACCGCAAGAGAAGTTTGCAATCCTTGTTCAGATAGAGTATGTGATGCTTGATGCCATGGCACTCGTCTGGATTGAAAGAATGAATTCTTTGGTTCTGGCACTTCCTTACCCAACATCGCACGATGTCGTATCACCTTATCGTACCAAGGTTTCACTACATCATCACCCACCGACACCACTTTATCAGGGTTCTTGGGTAGACGCTTCAACCACTTGTACTTTGCACCCCTCTTCATAATCTCACATAGCTCATGCGCTTCTACCATATTCTCTTCATCATCACGCAAATCTCCTATCGCGTCCTCTATGGTAGGCTCTTCTTCTATTCTTGGTTCTGGATAGACTGAACTCGCCAACATCCACGGCATACCAATCTTATCCATTACATCATTTCGTATAGATATGATAAACACTCTCTGTCGTTTCTGTGGTACACCGTAATGAATACCATTCAGTACCTTGTATACTGTGGTGTATCCAAGTGCTTCAAAGTCTCGTACCATCTTGGTTAGATGTTCTCTCGCATAGTCCATTGTCAGACCTTTTACGTTCTCACACACGATAACTTTGGGTTTCATTTCGCCCGCAATGCGTATCTGTTCCCAAGTCAAGTCTTCAATGTTTTTTTGTTTCATACCATACGCAGTCTTTTCTTTGTTCCAACCCTTCTGCTTAGTACCACTCATAGAGAATGGTGGACAAGGTGGTGAGCCGTCTAGTATATCCAGCTCTCCTACCTTCAGTCCCGTCATCTCCATGATCCTGGCGCCAGTAACCTGTTTGATATCACCACAAATGTGTGGTGTGTTAGGCCAGTTCTCTAGATAGGTATCCACCGCGACCTGTTGAAATTCGTTGACAAACTTACAGTCACCGCCCGCAAGTTTGTATCCAGCAGATGAACCACCACCCCCTGCGAAGAATGATATGTAACTGAATAATTTTCTATCTGATGATTGTTTTAAGTCATCAAGCGTATATCTATAATATCTCATTTAAAAAAACCCATCCAAAGTTCCCTGTGTTCCATAACTATCGTCTATCCACCAACCAATCTTTTCTGAGATAAACTTCAATGGTTCGACAAATGATTTAGTAAACTGTGTATCATAATCTATTCTGTCCTTCAAGTCAAGTTCCTTTGGAAAGGAAGTAATAAAAGAAAATGCACTCGCAGTATACACGTTAGGCTGACGCAGATGCACAAATTTAATCTTATCCCCCTCTTGTATTAGGGGGTATTTCTTGGTTAGTTTCTTGGTCTTGAGTAGGTGATTGTATAGTATTGCACCCTTGCAATGTATAGGCGCACCCTTCGCAAACATACCGTTAGATGATGAGAACTTCTCAAGTCCGTTCACACTTCTTGGGTATGCAATCTCTTCTGGTTTTAGTTTCATAAAGTCACTCCGAAAGTCTTGTATGAATGTATTTAGCACTTTGCTATCTTCATTTATTATGATCTTGAGTGCTTCTTTAATCTTATCCCGACACACTTGTGGAGTTGATGATTTGACTGCTTCGATACCCATGATCTTGAGTTTAGGTTCGTTGTATCGCACCCCCTCACTATCGTGGACATTGAGAATGTATCGTTTTTTTGCAGTCCAGATACCCTTGTCTGCAATAACCTCGCGAGCCATCACCATCTTTTGTTCGTATGCGTTTGTTACCTTGGCAAGTGCTGTATAACTGTTTTCAATAAATGGTTCCAGCTTCTCTTTTGCAATCTTGTCCAAGAAATTGACAATTGTTCTAGTCTCCTTTCCCTCTCCAAACAGTCTATCAACCAATCGGTCAAAAGTAATGTATACTGAGTCCGTATCCGAAGCAATGACGTAATCTTCATTTTCTGTCTCCAATAATTTATTCAAATAGATATTCAGAGATTTTTCAATCCACCGAATAGATAGTTGTCCTGATGTAGTAATTGCTGACGCAATCATCAAGTCATAGTATCGGAAATAGTTATTCCCGATTGCACCATAAGCTGAGTTCAGAGATATCTTTTTAGCCATCTGAATATTGTTATACTTGGATATGTCTTTCAACAGTCTTGGATTCTTGGTGTTCTCATACTCTTGTGATGCTTGGAGCATGAGTTTCTTGTATTTGGTACGGTCATTATACATGGTTTCCATGATCTCTGGAAGAAACCCACGTTTGTCTTTACGAAAGAACGCACCATTTGGTGTCATACAATGTTCAGTTTCATTTCGTGCTTTACCTTCAAGCAGTTTATCCACCAACCCTGTTTCTGGTTTACTAGGAACAAGTGTCTCTGGTGATATGTTGTACTGCATGATTAGATGGGGATACAGTGAGTTCAAATCAAAACTCATAACCCACTTGTGCATACCTACCTGTGGTTCTTTGACATACGCACCTTCAAACTTCTCTGCTTTCTCATGTGCTACCTTTTGTGGTATGACAATGTTCTTTTCACGCAGATAGTTGTAGATGAGAATATCCCAATACTTTACTGAACCCAACACATCAGTATAGTTGACTTTTGCATCATATGCCATAGTAAGACAAAGCTCAATCAGCTTCATCTTGTCCTCTAGGCGGTCAACAATTTCAACGTCCTGTATGTTGTATTCAATAAACGATTGATAATCTTTTTGATACCATTCGCTGAATGTCTCGTAGGGATTGCCTGTCTTGCGTTCACCTAGTTCTACATACGCAATATGATCTAGTCGATAGGACTCTTGTGCAGTATAGGTAAACTTACGATATAGGTCAAAATAATCCAATGCAGAAACACCAGCAATGTCATATGCTTGATGTCGCCTACCCATCTGATAGACCTCACGTTCTCTCACAGAACCCCAAGGTGACAATCGTTTTAGTTCGTTCTCACCAAATAGGCTGATGATACGATTGCAGATATAAGGAATATCAAAGAACTCTGTATTCCAGCCCGTAATAATGTCAGGATAGTGACGTTCCCAGAATACAAGAAACTCTTTGAGTAGATGTACTTCGCTTTCACACTTTACATAGGTAACGTCATTACGTTCTGTTGTGAAGTCACCAATACCCCATACCACAATCTTCTTGGATTGATGGTTCTTGATGGTAATGGATAATAGTTCTTCTTTTGCTTCGGTTGGTGAGGGAAATCCATTCTCTGATTTGACTTCGATATCAATAGTTGCAATCATCAACTGGTCAATATCCCACTCAACCCGACCAGCATATTCATCTGCGATATAACTGTATGTGTATTGAGTGTTACCGTAGACTAGTTTTGGCTGTGACTTATACGCTTCAACGTGTTCTTTTGCTTCACGCATAGTATCAAATTGAATATCTGCGACATACTTTCCGTCTAGAGTTTTGTATGGTGTTTTCTTTCCTACAGGAGCAAACAATGTTGGCGAATATTTTACACGTTTGTTTATATTACGTTGGCCATCTTTGACTCCACGCACTAAAAGAAAGTTACCATACTGAAGAACATTTGTGTAAAAATTCATAGTATCATGATACCATTATGTGAGTAAAAAGTCAAGGTACTTCTATATAAAATCTTCCAAACTTCCAACTTCATTTTTTGCAAATCGTCCAATAAGTCGTTCAGATTTTCCCATGTTTCCTTGTGTTGCACACGAGCGGTCAGTATAACATACTGTTGTAAATCTTTGGCCTGCACCATGAATAGATGTAACGCAATGTAGTGACTTAGAATCTGCAATGCATACCGAATTGTCTGGTAAGTCTATACCTATACCCCAACGTGGGAATGAAAGATAAGCACCAGTATAAACCCCCTGACGATGACAGCTCATTGTTGTATACTCAACGTCCTTGCCATCAGAGTGTACGGCCATAGCGGTACTCTGCATTGCGCTGTACCTGTTTGCTGATAAGGTTGTTACCATTCCATGTCTGTGTTCTGGTGCAATTGCTTCTTCTGCGTATTTACGTTGTCTTTGATATATCTCAGGTGCAACTTTACCAAATGCTTTCTCTACATCAATACAAAGGTCATCTAACAGTTCCCACTTATCAGGATTTGATATATTAATTTTTCCAGTAAACCGTCCACGTTTCGCGCCAATCATGACTGAATCAATCTCATTTGCATACGCAATCATACCCCACTTACCACCTTTTGTTTTGACATAGTAAGAGTTGGGCGTTCGTAGTTTATAATGCTCCCCTTCAATAAGACCTTTCTTTTTCATTTCTTCAGCATCAATAGGCCCAGCACAGTTTGCTCTCATGACTGAACTTTCTTGAATTCCATACAGGACATCTCTCATGTGGTCATTTTCAAATGCATCAGTTACTACATACGCAATAGGAACACCCTCATTATCTAGTGTAGAGTCTGGGCGATATATTGCTGTATCACCTGTTACATTAATGATTTGATCTAAATCAGACTCATCATAGAACTTTCCATTCCACTTTTCAAAGGTTTCTTTTTCGCCGTAATCATTTTTTGCTGTTATTCTTATCATAATGTTATTCTTTCATGACTCAATATAAACAGCTGAATTAAAGAGTAGTGCATTGCTAAAGAAATAACAGCACATACAACTGAAAGACACCAATTATTATACATCATTGTTATATTCCTCAATCCAAATCATAGCATCAGTCAACTTTTTACAGTATTTGTTGTCAGTGTGTACTTGATCGTCAAAAACTTTTCTCGTTGCACAATATTTCATACCTTCTCCCTCATTTGATACATTCAAAGACTCGGATGGAATAATTGACCCCACTTTTATTTCTGAGCTCAATCCATATTCTGCATCTTCATTTAAAATTTGAGTAGCAATATATGCTGTTCTCTCAACATTCTTCATGTCAGTAAATTTTTTCTGTGTCCATTCAATTTTCATTTTATATAAAAGTTCTTTCTTTTTTAATACTGTGTTTCATTAATTCTTGTTCCAATACTTCTTGTGCATAAACAGCACATATACCACATTGCGTGCTTACTCCAAGACACTCTTTTAAATCTTTCATTCGATATGCGCCCTGACAAACAGCATCACCAATTGCAGTATCAGTTACATTTTTGCAGATACAAACATACATAATTAATGTTCAAGTTTTGCTTTTCTAATTAGTGATTGAAGTACGTTCATCCAGTAGTTTTTACTCCACTCAGTTGTACATTGTTTGTGTGTTTTATACACAGCTTCAATTCTATTATTCAATAAATTAATCTTATAGTCTTCCATGTTTCAACTCCCTATAAAAACCTTTGCGTAAATTGTCTTGCATACGATACGCTTGACGTTCCCATGGCTGTTTTGAATATGAAGTGTTTGTATGATTCACATAAATTCCGTCTTTAGTTTTCCACATTTTACGAGAACCAAGTTTTGTTGGATATACACGATCTACCATACGACCTGTGGCAGTTTGCCATACATGAATCATTTCATGACAAATGGTTTCAATGAATCGTTCTAGTCCTTTTTTATTTATTTTTTTGTTTTTGAACTTAGGTAGTCGTTTATCCACTTCAATTATAAAAGAACGAGTAGTTCCCCCATCTGCTACACAATAACCATATGCACCTTTATCTAAGCATTTGGTCAATTGAACCTCAATCTCCAGAGTGCGGTATCTTGGCATCAATTCCTTGATACAATACCACACGACATTTTCTGTCAAATCACGTTGTTTTTTAGTTCCACCAATTACGGTCACTTGATTCAAGGATTTTCCTCTAATTTCTAATTATAGTACCATTATACTAGGCTGAACAAGGTTTGTCAAGGCATTTTTATCAATTGCGACAGCAAATGCGCCCGCAAGGACTAATGTTGCAATAATAGCGATTATTTTGTAAAAATGGTTCATTAGTTCTTTTCCCCTTGTTTGATTGGTGGTTGCGTATAGATATCCAAGCGCCTACCCTTATCAGGAGCTCTTAAATAGTATATGAATGTTTGTTCTGGAATGTCTTTCAGATCGTCATCTAGGAAATCATCATGTATTTTTATCACTCTCCACTAAGCTCCTGTTCACAATATGGGCTTCTTCTATATCTTCTTTACTTTGCCCAAAGTAAGCGACTGCGTTATGTGTATCAATCAACAACTGATTTACAGTTGTATCACCTACAACAAACTCACCAAGAATTCTGCCGTATTTTCCTACACCATCTTTTCGAGTGCGTAGTGTTTGTGTGGAGCCAATAGGCAGATGGTCAAGCACAAATTGTTTTGCCATCAGTCCGTACTTCTTTTCTTCTAAATCTCTGGTACGACTTTCTGGTGTATCTACACCGTAAAAACGAACCCTCTGTTTCTTCATCCAGACACCGAAGCCAAGGTCGATATCCACATCAGTAGTATCTCCATCAACTACTTTAACTATTTTGCAACTATATTCATACATTAAAACTTTCTCCACAACCACAAGATGATGTTGCAGATGGATTTGAAACCTTGAGAAATGAACCAGCTAAATCAGTGATATAATCTACTTGACTTCCAACAAGGTACATTTCTGCTTGAGGGTCTATTAATAAGAATCCCTCAACAGGTTCTATGCATGGTTGCTCACGATTGTCCTCGTTTGCAACTCCCCACACATATTCAAAACCATTACAACCACCTGACTTTATGCCAAGTGTAACAAAGCCGTCATTGGCTGCGCTCTTTAAGTATTCTTTTGCTAATGCTGTTAGTGTTACCATATATCTTTATTTATAATTGTTCTTTAACACACGATTCCTTTCTCTCAATTTTCTCTACTCTTTCTATCAAATCAAAGAATAGATTAAACACCCCTCGTATCTCTTTCTCAGGGTCTTCACTTCGCCCATCATTGTAAGGAACGCATAAAGTACTCACTTCAGCGTTTTGCTTTTCAACTAATGTTCTAGCTTCCATGCACGATTCCATACTCGGCATTTCAGTTTTGTAATCAAATCCACCAGAAGACAATGCTGTCACGATTAGTAATGCTTTTATCATTATATTATACCTTTATCTAAACCATCTTAAAATTTTTGTTGTATCAACACCAGACTTTTTCAGTACATCTTGTACGATTCTTATTTTTGGAACTGATTTTATATCGCCTCTAGCAATTGCAAAGTCAGTAGGTGTATACCCACCCCCAATTGGCCCAACTGTGGCACTATAGATTTGAGGCACAAGCCAAGGCATTGGATTTTTAAGGGGGTCTGCACGAACACTAGAAATAAATACAACAGTTAACATAAGTACAACCATTATTATATTCCATTTCTTCATATTTCTTTCCACCCTACAGGTTCACATTCAAACTTTTTTTCATCAACCATAACCACATCACCAACACTAGTACTACGACAAGAACTGCCTGAAAACATAGATGTCACTTCTTCATTTTTCCACCAAGCACTATTAACAGTATTTGTTTTTACAAATGCTTCTTCTAATTTTTTGGTAGTGGATAAGTTTTTGTTGACTGAAACATATGCAACAATATCTCTGTTTCCTTCTCCGTCACAATGAAATACTGCAACATCTTGGTTCATATAGTGTCTTAATAGTCTGTCCATTATTTCGTTCATGCGTAATACACCTCTGCGGTATAATACCCAATTGGGGATAATTTACCAACGGCTTTATTAATATATTTATTCATAATCCAAGTGTGAGAGCCATTATCCCACTTGACTTCACAAAATTCCTCAGACCTCTCAAGGGTTGTTGAAAGTGTTTCTTTAACAACCACACCTTCTGCTATCTCAACTTCTGCACCAAAATCACCAATAATTTTTGTACCCAATGAAATGCTCATGTTCTAACCTTTTTCTTATTATTAATATAGCTATTATACCATAGCCTCTCATCATTTGTCAACACATAATACTAATTTATCTCAAATAAGCAGGCCCTGTCCATCGGATTGCGAATCCACCTTCAAGGACGTTACCTCTTGCTTTGTTTCGGGCAGGAGCTGCATACCCAGCACATTTCAAAAGATCACCTTTCTTAAACAACTTGTCATCATCAGTATTGACAATAAACCCCCAAGCACTCCTGTTTGATATAATTTTGATGTATTTCTTGCCTTTTTTGACAACCCAACCATTTGCAAAATCATCACACATCTCTTTATTTTCGGGCATGAAGCTGTTATAATCATAGTTGGCAGCTGCAATCATATTTGCAATACCGTCATCAATATTGTCAAACTTTTTCTTAATAGGTATCATATTATTATAATGTCCACAACGATAAAATTACAAGCATAAACAATAACACCACACAAATGGTGCCTTCTACAACTTCTTTTAGTTCCGTTCTGGTCATCTAGTCTCCTTTTTCATCATAATATAGCTATTATACTAGGTTGAACAGGGTTTGTCAAGGCAAATCGCTAAAAAAAGACCTTGTAAAAACAAGGACTTAGTAAAAAAATGCAGTTTTTATCTCTTTTTTAGAGCTAATTCGTTTTCAATCCACGCTTTTGCTCTGGTATTTTTAACTTTCTTTTTAAGTAAACCTTGTATTCGTTTGTACACCTGTTTAATTATATCTTCATCAGCCACATTATTATCTACAATAATCATTTCTGATTTAAAATGAGTGTTAAATTTACCGATATTAGATTGTACTTCTTTCCATGACTTAATCACAATAGACTCTGGTACACTACGAGATCGTTTTGCATTGCGTTCTAATGCAACATCTAAAGAGGTATTAACAAATATCATATGAGTGTCATATCCTAATTGACGCAACTCATTAGATTGTTTTGCAATCTTATCAAATTTATGACCTGTGCCGTCAATGATAAGTCCAAGTCTACCTTCAAGATAGTTTTTTTGTTGTTTTTTGGTAATTTCTTTTGCTCGGTCACGAACTGGAGTACGAGCATCTGTTTCAGAATCAGGCATCTTTAGAGAAAGGTTTGCATCTTTAAGCAACTTCTCAAATGCGTTATCTGAATTGACTGTTTTGAGTCCAGTTCCACCAGTGGTTTTCCTGACAACGTATGATTTGCCGCTGCCAGGGCCACCTGCTAGGAAAAAAGCTTTAAAAATATTTGGGTCATATACACCCTCTTGCAATTCGTTGTATGTCTTCATTATGTGTTCCTGTTTGCTCTTGTTTTCTATAATTTACCATTCTGTCTATAACATATTTATCATTTTCTGATATAGGAGATATGATTCTTTCTTGTTTTAGGAATGTTTTCTTTTTGAGTAAATTTCTAGTTTTTTGAGCCATTGATTTGTCCTCGTTTCTATTAATTCTGTTAGTGAGTTAAGTTTCGTCTGATTTTGTAATCCCCCCGAAAATGCCGGGCGGTACAGTTTTTATTTCTACGCCGTCATAGTCCTCCTTTTGTTTGATAATTGTAACATCCCCTTGTGCAAACGGTTCATAATTATCAGGTGGGGAATCTAGTGGTTCTTCTATAGAATCTTTAACTAATGACATAATCATTTTATGTTTTTGTGGTGATTTATCAAATTCAAAATCGTGTCGTATATTTTTTATAAGAAATGGGCCTTTGTAAAATCTATCGTTTATTTCTTTATCTGCGGTTTTAAGTGCAGCTGTGTATGGAATATTAAGTATTACCTTCTGACCAGCATTTACATAAGTGTTGCCATGACACAATATATTAACACTAAACCCAGATTTTATTTGTGTCATCTGCGAATTTCTTCTTTGTAACCATTTTTCTGCCCCATACGCTTCATATGGATATGTATTATCTGGGGTTGCATGTTGACCATCACTTCGATTATTCATAGAGGTGGGTACAACATATGTTCTTGCTGGGAAGTCTGATACTCGTTGACCTCTTGGATTCAACGCGACAGAACTTGCTAGAGGGTGTTCAGTTTTACCTT
>Ga0208545_1000919_pt1 | contig 13475 bp, 22 predicted proteins | sample DEB08_DNA_12_FD_185498 | JGI IMG/M metagenome (GOLD analysis project Ga0208545, IMG submission 185498) | Aqueous microbial communities from the Delaware River and Bay under freshwater to marine salinity gradient to study organic matter... | ecosystem: Environmental > Aquatic > Marine > Coastal ... | reverse complement strand
GCTGAATTCGTCGAAGCACCTACTGATGAAGAGTTAGAAGAAGACGATTGGCAATCTGCATTAGATGATGCAGGTTTAAACTGGGATGACACCGGAACGGGATATTAGCTAGGAGATTTTATAGTGACAACTAAGTTATGTACTAAGTGTAAAGAGATTAAAGAGATGTCCATGTTCTCAAAAGGTAGTCGTAATAAAGATGGTAAACAAACCTACTGTAAGCCTTGTTGTAGTGCTGCCTCTATGGAGTATCAAAAAGCTAATAAAGTTGCAAGGGCAGTTTATATGCGTGATTGGAAAAACAAAACAAAACCGTGGTTAAGTGCTGCTGCTAAAGCAGGGGTTAGAGACAGAAAAGTAAGAAGACTTTTGCCTAATATAACTCCAAAATGGGCTGATCTAAATAAGATACGTGCGATATACAGAAAAGCGGTTGATCTAAAATTACAGGTAGATCACATAATACCTTTACGTAGTGAGCTTGTTTGCGGTCTTCATTGCGAAGACAACTTGCAGCTATTGACTGCTGAAGCTAACCAAACAAAGCGTAATCATTTTGAGGCTGGATAATTGAACATACAAGATATATTAGCTTCTGAGAGCCTGATTGATGAAATCAGTGATAAGCAGCTAGATGAAATAGGCACAAAGATAGGTTCTTGGTTTGAGGAGGACTGCCACTCTAGGCGTGAGTGGGAAAAAAAGTACGAATCGTGGGTTAAGTTAGCCAGTCTTACAATGGAAACTAAAACACGCCCTTGGGCTGGTGCAGCTAACATTAAGTACCCACTACTAACACAGGCAGCTATTCAGTTTAACGCTAGAGTAGTACCTGCCCTCACACCTAACTCAGAGCCTGTAGGCGTTAAAGCCATAGGTGATGACCCTGATGGTCAGAGGTATGCTGGTGCTGTCCAAGTAGGGCGTCACATGAACTATCAGCTTATGACTGAGATAGAGGAATGGGAAGAAGACTTTGATAGATTAAGCCTAGTGCTTGCTATAACAGGACAAGAATATAAGAAAACATACTTCTCCTACGAGAAGTCAAGGATTGTTTCAGAATATGTAAGCGCAGCAGACCTTGTACTACACTACTGGTACAAAGATTTTGCTAAGACACGTAAGACACAGAAGGTTACACTAACATGGAATGAGTTAGTTGAGAAGATGAACTTAGGTTTGTATAAAGATTACAAAAAAGAAGACCTAGGTGAACCTGATTATAACCAAGATTCTGTTGATAGTCTACGCCAAGCATCAGATGTGCGGCACGGCTACAACCCAAGTCAAAGAGATGAGGCTACTACTGACCTAGTACTAGAGCATCATGGCTGGCTTGACTTAGATGATGATGGTTATGAAGAACCTTACCGTATTGTAGTACACCATAGATCAAAGAAAGTACTGGCTATTGAGCCAAGATTCACTGAAGAAAACTTATCTTTAGGTGAAAAAGAAGAAGTACTTATGATTGAACCTATCGAGTATTATACTAAGTTTGATATGATTCCTAATCCTGATGGTTCACAATATTCCATTGGATTTGGTACATTGATCGCACCAATTAACAATACTGTTAACACCACAATTAACCAACTGCTGGATGCAGGGACGTTATCTACTATGCAGTCAGGCTTCATAGGTAAAGGTGTTAGGTTACGTAATGGTGTGTTCTCAGTTGCTCCGGGCAAGTGGCCCATTGTTAATAGTACAGGAGGTGATCTTAAGAATAATATAGTACCACTACCTATCAAGGAACCTAGTTCAGTGCTACTATCGCTACTTAATTACATGGTACAGGCAGGTAAGGAGCTGTCAGCTACAACAGATATATTTGCGGGACAACACCCGGGTCAGAATGCCAAGGCAGGTGTAACTGCTACGGTTAAGGAAGAAGGTTTAAAGGTTTTCAACGCAGTCTATAAACGTATCCGTAGATCTATGAAGCGTGAGATGCACAAGATCTTTGCTCTTAATAAACTTTTGCTTGATAATCCACAAGGAAGTAAAACAGAACGATCAGCAGCGTTATTTGGTGTAACAGCTGAACACTATAACGTAGATCAGAATGCTTTAGAACCTAGTGCTGACCCAACTATTGCTATTAAAGAACAGCGTATTCAAAAAAATATGACCGCCTTACAGTTAGGCGGGCAGTATGGTAGTATTAATATGCAAGAAGCATTACGTAGAGTACTTGCTGATATGGAAGTAACTAATTTAGAATTGTTAATGCAAGAGCAACCACAACCACCTGATCCTAAAGTGGAAATGGAGAACGCTAAGTTACAATTAGAGAATGCTAAACTACAGATTCAAGCTGCTGAAATAGAGAGGAAGCAGAACAAAGATGATGCAGATATTCTAGCTAAGAAAGTAGATCAATCTATTGAACTGATCAAAGCACAGCAAGCTGACGAAGATAGGGATGAAGCTAGTTCACAACAATTATTATCTATAGTAAAAGATCTGGAGAAGATTCAAACAGATGCGCGAATTAAGTCAATACCTAACAGCAGACCTCCCCAGCAGGGAGAGTTATGATGAGTGGCGTAACGCCAACAAGGTAACAGAGTTTTACCATAAGTTCTTAGCTACGTGGATAGAGTCAACTATGGCTCAATACATGACAGGAGAGTTAGTGGATAAAAAATCAATGGAAGAGATTGCCATTGAAAACATACGAGTGCAAATGCGCTTGGCTATATTCAGTGAGTTACTGAACCTTAAATATGATGACATAACAGAAATGTTAGGAGTAATAACACCCGATGATGAAGATCATACCGACTGGACGTAGAGTCCTAGTAGAACGTGATGTAGTAGATGATACATTTGAAAACAGTACGATAGTACGAGTAGAGTCAACTAAAGATTCTGACCAACGTAAGCAAGCGTATGGTACAGTGATGGCTATAGCTGATGAAGCATATACAGATGTATTCGAGCGTAAGCAGTGCGGTGTAGGAGATAGAGTTATCTTCAGAGCATATGCAGGTATTCAAGCGCATCCTGAGAAGGATAATGTTATTTTACTAAATGATCAAGACATTTTAGGAATCGTAATAGATGAGTGAGTTAGAAACAAGTCCTAGTGTAGAGGACGTAAGTGAGCCAGTGAATGAAACAGAAGTTACTGCGCGTGAGATGGGTTGGCGACCAGAAGAAGAATATGAAGGCCCAGAAGGTAATTGGGTAAATGCGGATGAGTTTGTAGCCCGTGCTCCATTGTACGATGGTCTGAGTAAGCAGAAGAAGCGTATTAAACGTCTAGAGAAAGTTGTGAATGAACTCTCTACACATAATCGTAATATTACTGCCGCGCAGAAAGAAGCACGTATTAAAGAACTTGAGGTAGCGAAAGCTGAAGCAGTTATTGATGGGGATGCTAATGGTGTAGCACAAATTGAAACACACATTAAAGAAGCCGAGAATATAACTATTCCAGAGACTGGCCCTTCACAAGAATATGTCGACTTTGTTGATGATAACCCTTGGTACATAGATAATCCAGACCTTGCAGCTATTGCTGATAGGCGAGGAAAGTTTATATACGACAAGAATCCTGATGCTAACTTAGAAGATGTGTTCACAGAAGTAGCTAAGTATGTTAAAGAGAATTACATGAAAGAAAACAAACCATCAAAACGTATACCTAGTGCAGAAGGTGCATCTCGTGGTACACGTAAAGGTTCAGGTGGTAGTAGAGAAGGTAGACTGACACAAGATCAGAGCCGCATGATGAAAGAATTCATTTCGCTAGGTGCAGTTAAAGATAAGGCGGAATACATAGATCAGCTGGAAGCAGCTGGAATGCTAGGAGAATAGGCTAATATGACTAAGCAGAAAAACACAGGTACATCTCGTAACCGAACCAGAAGTAGGGAAGAACTACTAGAAGAACGGCGTAAAATACGCAGCGACTTAGGTGCATTTAAAAGTGTCTTATCAACTCCAGAGGGAGAAGAGTATGAGCACTTACATTTTCGATGGGTTAACAATGTTGATAATCGCATCGAGTATTTCCAGAGACTTGGATGGCAACTATTTGACGGATATAACGTACAAGTAGGTGACCCCAACACAGCTATGGAACAAAACATAGCAGGTGAGTCAGGAGCTACAGTACCAGTTGGCAAAGGAACGATTGCACACTTAATGTGTATACCTAAAGAAGAATGGGCTATTGACCAAGAGATCAAGGAGAATGAGATCCGCAGGTTAGAACAATCAATGGATTCTAAGATGACCCAGGATGGGTTAGATAGGTTCGGTGCTCAGAAAACCAATAGGAATATGCAAGGCCGTTAGCAATTGTTAAAGTTTAAAAACAATTAATGGAGTCTTAATTGGTTCCTGCTTAATAACGTATCGGAGATAAAAAATTGAGCAATGTAGATCGACCGGGTGGTTTTGTGCCAGTAGGCCACCTTCAAACAGGTTCATATAACGGGCAAGCACGAGAATATCGAGTGGCTTCTACTTACGGAACAGCCTTAATGGTTGGTGATCCAGTCAAGTTGACCGGAACAGCAGACGCTACCGATGGTGTAGCAACAGTAGAGCAAGCAGCCGCAGCTGACATCAAGGTTGGTGTTATCGTAGGTATTAAAGTAGATCGAGCAGTTCCTGCTACAGAATATCCGGGTTATATCCCAGCATCTACAGGTGGTACTGTATATGTCTGTGATGATCCGTATGTTATTTTTGAAGCGCAAGAGGATGGTACTTCTGCTGTTACAGTAGTAGGCCAAACTTTCGATCATCTTATGACTGCTGGTGATACAGACACAGGGCGTTCCAACGCTGAGATTGATACTTCTGACATAGGTGTAGGCGCAGGTTGGGTTATCCTAGGTTACTCGCGTCGAAATGACAACGAGATTGGCGAACACGCTAAGATGCTAGTGATGATCAATGAGCATGCGTATAAAGCAGCGATTGCTGGTGTATAGGAGATAATTAAATGAGTGGAATAATTTCAACAAGTAGTTTTGGACGCGCTTTATGGCCCGGAATTAACAGCTGGTATGGTAAAGCATACGCTGAGTACCCGGTACAACATACAGATCTTTTTGATACTTTTAAAACGTCTCGTGCGTTTGAAGAAGATGTCGGTACATCTGGTCTGGGTCTTGCTAAAGTAACAGGCGAAGGCGAAGCGGTACAGTATGAGGGTGAACGTCAGGGTTTTATTACTCGCTACACTCCACAACAGTACACGCTGGGTTTTATCATCACCGAGATTATGATGGAAGATGATCTATATGCAGTAGTTGGTGAGAAGAAAGCTAAAGCTCTTGCTTTTAGTATGCGTCAAACTAAGGAAATCAATGGTGCTAACATTTACAATCGTGCCTTTAGTGGTTCGTATGTAGGTGGTGATGGTGTAGCTTTATGCTCTGCCGCACATCCAAATGTATCAGGTGGAACTTGGTCTAATCTAGCGTCTAGTGATATGTCAGAAGCTGCTCTTGAGCAAGCGTGTATTGACATCTCCCGCTGGGAGAATGATAAGGGTCTTAAGATTGCAGTAATGCCACGATCCTTACACATTGCACCTGACCTAGCTTTTGATGTTCATCGCATCCTTGAATCTGTACAGCGTTCAGGTACAGCTGATAATGATGCTAATGCATTAAACAACATGGGTAAGTTTCCGGGTGGAGTTAAGGTTAATCACTACTTCACTGATACTGATGCTTGGTTTATTCGTAACCAAGTTCAAGACGGTATGAAGTACTGGGAACGTCGAGCAGATACTTTCTCTATGGAAGACGAGTTCGATACATCTAATGCTAAGTTTAAAGCAAGTGCGCGTTATGCGTTTGGATGGACAGATCCAAGAGCCCTGTACGGTAGTGCTGGGGTCTAGTCCTACCCATCAGCTGGCGTTTAGTAAGTAAAGCGTTAACAGGAGGCATCGCTACCTCTAGGTCTGGTGGGAACCTTAATCCCACCAACTTATTTTAATTTAATCTTATGAGATTTTAGAATGGCAAAGACCACCGCAAAAAGGAAACTAGCAGATGCACAATTAGAAGCTAGTGTGACTAGAGCACAAGTAGCCTATAATAAAAAACTAGCTAAAGATTATCCAAAATCTAAAGCTGTTAAAGAATATGCTAAATCTGATGCAGCTAAACATAAAAGCAATCAAGCAAAAGTTAAGGCGGCTGCTAAGCTGATTATGCAAGCAGCAAGCAAGAAGAAAACAAAAAAGAAGTAACTTATTTTTAACTTATCGAATATATATCCCATACATGAAGAGAGACTATAGAACAGAGAATCAAGCTAGAGATAAAAGTAAGCAAGCAGCATGGCAAGCAAATTACAGGCTTCGACATAAAAATAAAGCCAGCCTAGCTGCAAAAAGAGCAAACCTAAAAGCTAAGTATGGCATAACCTACGAAACCTTTCTTGAGATGCATAAAGAGCAGAAAGGTTTATGTGCTATCTGTGGTCAGGAAGAGAAGGCAGAAAGAGATCTAGCAGTAGATCATTGCCACACAACAGGCAGGGTACGCGCCTTATTATGCACTACATGCAATATAGCTTTGGGTGGATTTAAAGACGATCCACAGCTTTTACTTAACGCAAGAGACTACATTCTAACTCACTCAGAGTGATTAGGGAGTTGACGATTAACATTAGGAAACGATAATGGCAGCAACACATTTTTCAGGCCCAGTAGTACAGGGCGCAGGTTCAGTTGAGGTAGTAACAGCAGCTGACACACTTACAGCAAAAGATAACGGTAAGACATTCTTCTTGGATGCAGCCGCTGGAGCGACTATTACACTACCAGCACTAGCTGTAGGTATGCGTCTTAAGTTCATTGTAACTTCTGTATTTGCTACAACTAACTGGATAGTAGCTTCAGCAGAGGGTGATAATATATCAGGTAATCTATTGGTAGCAGGTGCTCACGTAGCCGCAGCCGCAGAGGATCAAATTAACTTTGTAGCTACCGCTGAGAGCGTGGGTGATTGGATTGAAGTAATAGCAGATACAACTAACAGTCAGTGGATTGTTACAGGTGTAGGTGCATTAACTGGTGGTATCACAGCAACTGATCCAGCATAACCTTTCTTTAGGATAGTAATATATGAGGTCACATAAGAGGAGGGTAGATTTACCTTTTGAAGATGATGACCTCTTATTAATCAGGAATAAACATAATGGCAAGTACAGTTAAGATTAAACGACTAACAGCTACAGGAACTGTATCTACAGCAGAGGTTAACCTTGTAGGTGGAGTTCAAGTTATAGGAGGCACTGCCTTAGATGGTGCTATCTTATATGATGCAACAGCTGCAACAGCTGCTAAGAAAATACTACAGGTTACTGGAGGTACTATAGTTTATTTAAGTAATCCAATACGAACTACAGACTTACACGTAGTATTTGGCGTAGGTGCAACAGAAGTGTTGCTACACTTAGTCTAATGGGTTTACAGGCTAGAGGATCACATAGATTTATATGTGATAGGTGTAGATTAGAGTACCGATCTAATGAGAAACGAAAAGAATGGAATGGAGCAGTGGTATGTAGATCCTGCTTTGAACCTAGGCATGAGTTAGACTTTTATAGAATACCTAAAGAAGATACATCTGTACCTGACCCTAGACCTGAACCGTCTGTAGCTTACGTTAGTGTGGACGAAGCCTACCCTGTATTTACATTAACAGATGAATTTGGTACGCCTATTGTAACAGAGACTAATGAGTACATCCAAGTACCCATAGGAATAATTTAATGACACAAATAAGAGAGTTAACATACAAGGCAGTACCTGACGGAACTGAGAAAGTAGCGATACAGGAAACGGACACTACTACTAAGTACACTAGCATACAGGCTATGATAGATGCTTTAGGTATCACAGGTGCTACTGGAGCAGCAGGTGCTGATGGCTCTATCACTAGATACGGAAGCGGTGTACCAGCTAATGGGTTGGGTGCTGATAATGATGTCTATATAGATATTGCTAATAGTGGTCTTGTTTACTATAAGGCTGGTGGTGTTTATTCTTCGACAGGGTATTCTACTACAGGAGCTACGGGAGCTACAGGTGCTACTGGCCCAGAAGGCCCAACAGCAACAGGTAGCGTAATAGGCCCAGCATCAGCTACTGATAATGCCATAGTACGTTATGACGGTATTACTGGAGAACTAGTACAGGACTCCGCAGTCATAGTAGATGACACTAATAATGTATCTGGTGTTGGAAATATAACTCTGACTGGAACTGTTGATGGTCGAGACGTAGCAACAGACGGTAGTAAGTTAGATGGTATCGAGGCATTAGCAGACGTTACCGATGTTACTAATGTAACAGCGGCTGGTGCATTGATGGACTCTGAACTTGCATCGATTACTGATGTTAAGGCATTAAACCAGAGTGTAGTTAGTGGAGCAACACCAACTTTCACAACAACCAATTTTACTGATGCCACTAATAAGCGGTTCATGTCCGACGCACAAGAATCTAAATTAGATGCGATTGAAGCTCTGGCAGATGTTACTGACGTTACGAACGTAACAGCGGCTGGCGCGTTAATGGATTCTGAACTGACTGATTTAGCTGGGGTTAAAGGCGTTACCATCTCCACTCTTCAGGTCAAGCCAGTTGAAGGCGCGTTTGCGGATGGGGACAAAACCAAGTTAGATGGTATTGAGGCGTTAGCAGATGTAACAGATGCAACAAACGTAAACGCGGCTGGTGCAGTCATGAACTCTGATTTTACAGTTAAAGGTCAAATTGGAGTGGCTACAGGGAGTGGAACAATAACAACACTAACCGTAGGTGCTAACGATACAGTATTAACAGCAGACAGCGCGGAAGCTAGTGGAGTTAAATGGGCAGCCTCTGGTGGCGGCGGTGGTGGCTATTCATATTTTTCAGCAGACTTATTCACAGGATAATATTATGGTAACAGTACACTCCGTTAACAATTATCACACCAATCACGGTGAGAGGGTAGCATCATCGCTTTAATCGGACATCTAAGTGGCAGTACAGACGGACAACCGATCTTGATTGCTGCAACCGCAACAGCGGGAACAACAGTACACACAGCAGTAGCGGCAACAGATCAGATCGACATGGTGCATTTATATGCGCTGAACGGACATACAGCAGCAGTGGCAGTAACAGTGGAATGGGGTACAGCAACAGCTACCAGCAATCTAGTAGTTACGATACCAGCAGATTCAGGGCTAACACGCATAACACCGGAGGGTGGATTGCCAGCGCAGAACAGCAATGTTATTGCAGTGTTCGCGGGTACGACTAACGTAATAGCAGTGATGGGTAAAGTGGTTCGGTCTACAACTGATGAGGCGTTCTGATGTCTTATAGCACAAACAATAGCAATTATTGGGAGAGATGACTATGAAGCGTGTATCTAAACCTGTTAGCGAGTTGTCAAGTCGTTATTTGTACGCAACTGATAAGCTCACAAAAAGCTCTACCCAATCACAGGGAAGCGCAGTAACAAAAACCACTTTTGATGGCGTTGAGGGGAAAGAGCCGTTTGATGGGTCTGCCGATCCGTCAAATAACCGTCTATATGTCCCTTTCGGCGGGTTCTGGACATTGATGGGCGAGGCAGGAATCGATAGTGCTAATTTTTTCGGCGTCTTACATATATATGTTGATGGGGTGGAGGACGCAACATTGAATATAGCCAACGCAGATTACACGGAAGATGGTCTTGCCTCGATCCATTGGAGTAAAGATTTGACTACAGGGCAATATGTCGAGTTTTACGCCAGCTTCAGCTCATCTTCAAACAATAAACAGGTTAAAGCTGGAGCGAACTGGAGGCTTGTATGCCTGAGGCCAGCAGAATGAAATATTTTAATACTCCAATACCAAACATTGAGTATATTGCGGTTTATCTGCACCCCGGAATTGACTTTAGATTTCAAGATGACTCGGACGGATTCGGATGTTTCCCTACACAAAACCAAGGATCATTGTCTGATGAAGCAACACTAAACGCAGCAGAGCCTGCGGCGATGGAAGCACAAAGCAAAAAAATGTTAGGTCTATACGCAGAGGAGCAGTCACTGAAACATGGTGCTAACATGATTGACCCCAATAGTCCTACATTCGAGACTGTAGCAGATCCTAATAGCGCTCCTGATGAGATTCGGAAAGCAACGGGTATAGCCAGAGCAAAGATGCACAATGGCAAGGCGCGCGGTGCGGATGGAGGTAACTCGTCTGTAGTCGGTAGCAAAGCAAGAAACAATGCGGCGCAAGCTATTGAAGAATCTTTAGGCGTGGCGCTTGTTGATATTGAGCTTGATATTGCGAGTGGATTGATAACAACTAAGGCTGAGATTGATGCTAGGATATATTCAGTCAATCTAACTTATTAATTAAGCATAATACTTCCAGTTTATAGAAGTATTGAACATTAAATATTATGGAATAAATGTAGTATGAAATTTTTAATAGTATTAGCAGTTGCGTTAACACTATCAGCTTGCGGTGAAAAGGCTGAGGTTACATCAACAGCTATTGTGCAGCTTCACGGTCACGGTGGAGTTAACCATTCACATCAAAATGGTGGTGGGTCTCACTCACATAGTAACGGTACAGCATCTAGCGCATCGTCTAGCAACTCAGAATCTTCTGGGTCAGGGAGCACAACAATAGGTTGCCGCAACAATTGCAATAATAGTAACGGTAATCAAGGCAATAACGGGAATAAGCCTAGCAAGCCTTCTAAGCCTGCCAAGCCTTCTAAGCCTTCTAAGCCTGCCAAGCCTTCTAAGCCTTCTAAGCCTGCCAAGCCTGCTAAACCTAAACGCCACTAAGCTATTATCCATAAGGAGTCCTCATGTCGGATAATGACCACTTCTCAGTTAAAGAGTATATTCAAGGAATGGATGATCGCGTTACTAGACGTCTAGAAGAGTTGCTCGACCAAACCAAAAAAACGAACGGAAGGGTTCAAGAGTTAGAACGATGGAAGGCGTACCTAACAGGTGGGTTGGCTCTCGTCTTTGTTTTGGGTCTGCCTAATATCATACGGATCTTTTCATGAAAAATAGAACGTTTCATACATGCACGTTAACCTTGCTGTGGGTTTTGGTTGTGCTGGGGACTGTCACCTCAGTAACGCCTTTCATTCCGTTGAGTTGGGTGGTTCACTATAAGTCGATTGAGTATTCGGACGTCTGCGTTGGTGAGAGTCGACAGGTCGTAACAGCTAGGCGTGACGTGCCGTTTGCGTTATCTGCGACCAGCACTGGAGAGGTTCACAACATTACTGACGGCATACGGCTGGAGACAACGATCAAGCGGAAGACCGACTTCGTTTATCAAAAATCTGACAGCGAAATTAATTACACAATACTTTGGGATAGTCCATTCATCGTTGCTGGGGAATACGAAGCGATACAATTCATTGATGTTCACTTTAGTTGGTTTAATATTTCTGGCGAGGCACCTCGCGGGGTATTTTCTGTAATTGAGTGCCAGTAAATTAAATGCAACTGCTAATGTTTGGTGTTGTTAGTATATTCCTTATTTCACTAGAGAGTAATGAAGTGTCAATAAATAGATTAGCAAATGAAATAGCGTTTGATGAGGGATTTTCAGAGACCCCTTATCAAGACACAGTAGGTGTATGGACAGTGGGGTACGGATGGAACTTGGAAGCAAGACCTATATCAAAAGCTATGGCAAGACGGCATATGCTTGAGATAATCAAAGAAGGTATGGAATACCTAGAACGGTTTCCATTTTGGGATAAAGCTAACGGTGCTCGTAAACACGCCTTTGTAAATATGTACTATAACTTAGGTAGGGGTGGCTTCAATAGCTTTAAGAAGATGATCGCAGCAGCAAACGATGGTGACTGGAATAAAGCAGCTAGAGAGGCTGTTGATTCAAAGTGGTATGTTCAAGTAAGAAACAGAGGCCCAAGAGTTACAGAAGCCATCAGAACAGGTAAGCACAGAGAGATATTATGAAGTATAAAATATTATGGATAAGCATTATCGCATCAGCATTGTCTGGGTGCGCGGTTACTTATAAGGGTGTAGCTGTATACTTAGATCAGAACACTAAGACAACATCTGAAGATGGTTCGACTGCATCAGTTGCAGTAGCAGCAGACAAGGCTAGAGTACCTCTGCATCAGCAGGGTTCAGACGTAGCAGTACCGCTACTAAAAGAGATTGGTAGCATCTACTCTGACCAGCTAGACGCTGCGCTCAAAGCACTGAAGCAATGTCGCAAGTTACTTGAAGGCGGATATGATTTTAATTGTGACAAGATCACAATGCCTGAAAGACCTGCGCTACCTATAGAGCCTACGGATCCTGTTGTACCTCCAGTAATATTACCTCCGGTAATTGATCCAGACCCACCGGAGGCTTTACCTATTACTGAGTCATGGTCAGGAGGTAATCTTTGGAAGCCTGTGGCGGACAGCAGGGGTGGTGTACCAGCTATTCTCACTAAAGCAAGCATCCCGCAGGGTGCGTTTAGCTTACATAAAACTGATGGCACTGAGATACCTACTAACGTAGAGTATAGAGGAAGGACTAACGGTGACAGGGAAACTTACTTTATTCTTAATCTTAAAGCAAACAAAATACCTAACAACTCTATTGTTAAGATAGACAATAGAACTTGGTTAGTTCCAGACCCAAACCAGCGTTATGAGTAGTGTAAAAATATTACAATTTCAAGGCGTGTCTTTAATCAGCAGGTTGATTAGATTTCAGACACGTTCTAAATATTCACATACGGCTCTGCTAACTTCTGATAATACAGTAATTGAAGCGTGGCACAAAGGTGGTGTCCAAGAAGTTGCTAGTATATCAACACTACATACTCCCGGAACTAAAGTTGATGTATTTGAATTCACTTGGAAAGTAGATAAAGAATTAATAGAAGAGTTTGCTAGGAAGCAAGTAGGTTGTAAGTATGACTTTCTTGCTATACTTAGATTCCTTAGTCGGAGACCATATACTGAAAATGATCGATGGTTCTGTTCTGAATTGATAGCTAGCGCAACTGAATATGCTGGCTACCCTTTGATTAGATTACCATCATACGAGGTATCACCAAGAGATATTGCAGGTAGTGCGAAACTGCGCTACGTTGAAACAATCGTTACTGAGTGATTAGTAATAAAACAAAGAGGAATACTACATGGCATTAAGTGGCTCCTACGACTTCTCTCAACACAGAGATTCGATGATAAAGGATGCGCTAGTTTCTGCTGGAGTTATCTCAGATGATGAGACACCTACAGGTGAGATGAATGCTTCTGCCAACAGGTTATTCAATAGAATGTTGAAGGCTTGGGCTGTGCATGGTTTACAACTATGGCAACATAAAGATTCAATACTATTCTTAGAGGATGGAAAAACAAGTTACGATCTACACCTTACAGGTGATAGGTGGATTATAAAAGATGATGCAGTAGAGACTAAAGTTA
>Ga0208545_1000885_pt1 | contig 13758 bp, 13 predicted proteins | sample DEB08_DNA_12_FD_185498 | JGI IMG/M metagenome (GOLD analysis project Ga0208545, IMG submission 185498) | Aqueous microbial communities from the Delaware River and Bay under freshwater to marine salinity gradient to study organic matter... | ecosystem: Environmental > Aquatic > Marine > Coastal ... | reverse complement strand
ATCCGGTGGCGGTTGTCCCTGTTAAATCCGTGGCTTGATCCACGGTTGACGAACCTTGCGTCAGGAACGGCTGATACGCGCCCACGCCTGTTTGTGCCGCGGTAATAGAAGCCTGTTCACCGGGACTTAGCCCTGCAACCTGATAATCAGGCGGTGCATCGCCGCGTTCAATCTGACCTTTGATGTATTTCTGCACATCGCCCAGTAAGCCCAGACGGTAAGCCTCAATCGCGGGGTCTTGGCGATTGATTACATATTGGGTTTGAGTACTCATGCTACTGCACCCCCTTCAAAGGCTCTCATCATATCGTACATCTTTCTAACGCCGCGCTCCCTGCTACCGCCACCCGCTCCGCGGACGGCCTTAGCGTTCATCACAAACTCACCGTCAGAAAGCATCGCTGGAATGCTATCGGAAGTCTCGGTTCCGGGGCCTGCTATGTAACCTGTTTTGCGTGGGAAGTTCTCCATTTCGCCGCCGCGGGCCGCGGTTTGTACGGGCTCAACAAATTGTTGGTAAATCGGCTGGCGGACCGTGGGCACCATTACGTCATACAAGGAGCGGTAAGACGGGGCTCCGGGTACTCCGGTTGTATATTTCTCAGGGTTCTCTGCCAAGCGGTCCTCGGCGGGCGAAGTGCTGTCGTAGGGGTCTTCAATCTCTTCGGCGGGGATTTGATCGAATCCACCAGCTAACGCTGTTACACCAAGGCCCGCCCCGATTGTTGGTAGGAGCTTGTAACCGCCTTTAACGGCATCTGTTCCCTTCATTAACCGCTGCATCTCAGTGTACCTTAAATCAGGACTAAGGTCTACGGGCAATAAGGCTTCTGCCTCCTGTCTACTAAGTCCTTTCGTTCCCGCAACGTCGGGTTCTTTAAAGAATTTGCTTAAACCTGTTCTTTCGTTTTTAGCACTGGTAATAGGGTCCCCCGTGGTAGTGTTTACCGTTTCCGAAGCACTTGAAGGGAACAAAAAGTTCTTACCCCCACCCCCTAAAAACTCCGGTGCGCTGTCCACAAAACCTTCCTTAAACGCCGCAATTCCCTGCCCTGAAGCTGCTTGACTATAGCGTTGAATACCGCTTGAAATACCGCCCGCTAATCCCCCAAACAATGCGCCTTTTAAAAGGTCTTTTCGATTGCCGCCTGTAGCTAAAGCGGTTAAACCGCCCGTCAAAGCACCCTGCGCCATCAAACCTAAACCAAGCCCGCCTGTAGCCAATCCAATTACAGCGGGTAATACAATAGGCGCTGCCGCCTTAACGATCTTCTTAACGCCGCTAATAATCTTCTTTAGAAAAAACTCTCGGTTACCCGTGTAAGGGTTTACAGAGTTAGCCGCGTTGCCAACCGTGTAACGCGACATGTCCATGTCATTGTCACTAAAAACCTCCGCCACAGCGTTCCTGATCCGCGGATCGCGGGCCATGTTCCGGTCTATAATAATCTCGTCACGATTAACGTGCGCCAGTTCCGTATCGCCGTTACGACCCATCTGAGCCATGCGGTTTGCTACGTCGCCCATAGAGTTAATGCCGCGAGGCTGACCAAACGCAAGCACGTTGTCAGGCATTTCATCCATGTTAGAGGTTAAGAAAGACCCAACACCACCTTCGGGAAAATACATCTGTTCTTGCATCACATCGCCCCTTTGATCTGGACTGTATCAGACCGTCTAAAACTTTTCCATGTATTTATCATGTTGTCACCGTAACCGCACCCACTGAACCTGTAACCGAATTGCCGCGCAAACTGCTTATGTCTGCTAAGGTTATCTTAACATAGCCCATTAAGCCATCAGAGTTAGCCCCTTGATACAAGCTACCTACTTCTAAGCCCTGATCGTCCGTCTGTAAATTGGTCAAAACTAACGCCGTATGCCTGCCTTCTCCGGGGTTCTGCATTTGATCCAAGTACACCGCAAAGGACCGAATCACCTCATCAAAGTATGTCTGATCGTACTCCTGCGGCGGAATCGGAAAGAACGGGCGAACTAGATTCCTAGACATTAGCGTCTGCCGTCAGGTCTAACTTCGACTCTGGGAGTGCCCAAACGCCAAGTGGTTTCTGTCGCAGTGCTTTCAACCTTTAAGTTAAACGACCGTCCGCGTAACCGCGTTCGAACTTCTTTAGTAAACTGCTCAACAGGCGTTGAGGCTATCTTATCTACTACGTCAGCGTCCGTCTCCAAGTATTTACCACCCGGAAAGTTTCTAACTCCCAAAGTAAACGTAGCGGTAGGCGTGTTGGCAGTGGAGTCGCGGAACGTAATGTCTGGTATGATACGAGACAAAAACGCAAACTGATCCCCGTCACCTAAATCTATCTGACTACTTTCTATGTGTGAGGCAATAGCGGACGCTGGAACTGTGCTGCCGTCATCTAAACCGTTTTCGTGTTCATACAAGTAATGGTCTGAACCTGCGGCTATGGGCAATGCGTCAACGCCACGGTCCACCCAAACTGTTCGATCTAACGTGCCGTAGTACCAGACTTTTTGTTCATAATTAAATACAACATACCTGTCGTTTTCATCGCTACTAGCAGATGGGTAAAACCACCATATCTCCGAAAACGAGCTATTGTTTGCCGCAGTTACTTTTTGAATTTGTTGTTCGTTAAAGTCGGAAAACACGTAATCTTTGACCGTACAGGGCAACTTGTTAACAGCACCTGCATAAACATAAAACTCTTCTCGGCCCATCCAAAACACGTTGTCATTAACCGCAATAGCGCACAACGGACTTGCCGTAGTAATGTTTTCTGAAACAGTGTTAATACCAAACGTAAATGGCGGTCCAAGAAACTGCATGGCGTGTAACGATACATCTGTAAACACTAGAACCTGTTGTCTGGTTTCTACAGCGGTTACAATCTCGGAACCAGAACCAATGCGCAAATCTCCCGCTGTATTAGTGGCCTTGGCTGACCAATCTGTCAGGCTTTCTTGACTGCCAAAACGAATAAGCAAAGGGTCTTGCGTACCTGCACCCGCACCCTCTGGGTCACAACCAAACGCTATAATGTGCCTGTCTTTGTCTGAAACCAATACCTGCTTTGCAATAGTTGGAATATTATCTGTTGCTGCACCTAGACTTGCAAGAGATACCGCCCTTGCTGTAATACCGCTTGATTTATCCCAGTAAAATATACCTTCGTCACGAACATTCATTAACAAGTCTTCGCCAAAGTTATCGTGGCTCCAAATACGAAGAGTATTACCGCCAGCCGTAAGGTCCGAGGCCGAGTCCCACGTACCGCGCCCCCAAGTGCCTGCGCCCCAGCCAGTGCCTTGAACAGAAGTATCCAGACCCGTGTTGATCTGGTAAGCCCCCACAGAAGAACCGCCACCGTTGCCGCTGTCGCTTGTGTTTGCAAAAACAAACGTTGGGTTTAGACCAGACGTTGTAGTTATTTCAGAGATAGTTGCTACAGCCCTAGCTTCTATTTGAAAGACGGTAGCACTTACAACATGCGTTACTTGATACTCTTGGTTTAAAACGTTTGCAGTAATTACACCGCCAAGGGTTGCCGCCCCTGAGAAAGTTACAAAGTCATTTTCTAACGCGCCGTGACCATCAGAATCTGTAACGGACAGAGTACAGCACGTTACCGCTACGCCATCAGAATGCGCCGCCGCTGTTGTTCCGTTAACGCCGCGCACACAACCTGTAAGGGTAGCACTACTGATTGCACCATAGGTTATTTGCTCTGAGCCGATAAGAATACGTCCACCGCCTGTAGGAAACCCGCTGGCGCTGTCCATAACAATAGATTGTGCCTCGGCGCTTATTGCTCCGTCCAGAGTGTCAGCCCCCGCTGCGAACGTGACGGCAGAAGACGCTACCCGTAAAGGTGTAATGTCTTTGTATGCGCCACCTTCACTAATGTAGTATTTAAGCCCTGTGCCTACACCAATATATTTCTCACCAGACAAGGCAACCCACGGGTGCAGCGCACGGCACGTTCCAAGAAAAGCGTTGTCTGAGTTCTTAACCCATCCACCTATTTTCTCAGGAAAGCCCATGCGAAAGCGTATTTTATCACCATCAAACCAACCGCCCTCGTTGCTATACGAAGTGGTTTCTCGGTTAATTCCGGGTTTAAACTGTAGCTTTGTTAATGGCATAAAACCCTCACGATTGTGCGCCGTAAATAGTACCGTTGTTCGTCAGTGTAAAACTATTGCTATTGGATTCAATTCCCTTGCCGCCAGCAGAACCAGAAGAAGATATGCCGTTGCCGCCCCCCGCCGCGCCCCAACCGCCGCCGCCACCACTAGAGTTAAGAGGTCCACCGGGGTCATTACCACCACGGGTTCCGTTTCCACCTACGTTTCCAGCGGAACCACCTGCACCACCCGATCCATAACCAGAACTGCCGCCAGCACCACCCGATCCGGGGAGAATATATCCGCCTTGACCGCCACCCGCGCCACCCTCGAAAGTAACTGCCCCACCACCGCCGCCAGCACCACCGCCACCACCGCCAGTTCCCGCGCCGTTATTTGCACCCGCAGCACCCGCAGCCCCTAACGTGGGTGTTCCAGATTGACCGCCACCGCCAGCACCGAAACCAGCAGAGCCATTTCTACCCACCGAACCGCTTCCACCGCCGCCAGCTATATAGGCACCAGAGTTGTTAATAATCGTAACGCCTGAAGCGGTTATACTAACAGCGTCTCCACCACCACCACCACCGCCCTTACCGACAATATTTCCAGAATTTTCTATGGTTGCGTTTTGTGTGTCTACAATTAACGCCGCCGTACCTGTACTACTAGCCCATAGCCAGAAGTCGGCAGGTATAATTAAAGTGCCGTTGGTCAATATAAAACTAGAAGTCGTAACATTACTTCTATTACTAAGGCTGTTTATTAACGCCGTAGAAGTCAGCGTAACTGTGCCGCTTCCACCTACGCCAAACCCTAGTATGTCATATCCAAAAGAAGTCATTAGGCATCATTCTTTGCGTCTGTCGTGTAAAACAGTTTTATCCCTAAAAGCCTAGCGTCTCCTGTTTGATCGTCTGCCGATACGTCCCGCATAATCTGAAAGTATGTCTGCGTATCTACCGCAGCACTGGCTACAGTAACAGGGCCGCTTACTGCAGAAACAGTCATGTCGTTGGACGTTCCACTAAATGCTTTTGCCGTAGCCACCACGTTAGTTCCAAACGCCGTGTTAATAGAAACATCATCAGCTATAGAAACGCCTGACAAACCCCAAGCTACGGTGCCAGTATCTGTTCCCGTGACTGTCCAAAACGCTTGAAACGTAATAGTTCCTTCGTTCCATGACTTGGGAAAGCACACGGTAAACTGAGCATTTTCCTCTGAACTTGCGTCAAAATCCAGAACTCTAAGTTCTGGGCCGTTTGACAGTTCTACTTGATCTAAACCCGAACAACCATTCGTAGTGTTGGGAGCCATTGCACCCGCTGGAACGTAAATAGTTTCTACACCCGCGACCTTTACCGCTGCGGAGTTGTTGGTCAACGCCCCTGCAACGTCACCCGCACCCGAAATATCTAAAGTTGCCGCGTCTAACTCACCTGTAAGTGTTAAATTACGCAGGCTTGCCACATCCTTGTTAGCATCAGCCGTAACCGTTTTACTAGCTACAACCGTGCCAACCGCAGCGCCCGTGTCATTGTAATTTAACTCCGCCGCAGTTGCAGTAATTTCTGTACCCGCAATAGCCAAAGTAGTGCCGTTAACCTGACCGCCACTGCTATAAATTACCGCTTTGCTGTTAACAATCGTACCCGCAGAAGAACCGTCCACGAGGTTTAACTCTGAGCCCGTAGACGTAACCGTTGTTCCTGCTAATTTTAACGCAGCAATAGCCGTGGTCCCTGCTAGGTTAGCATCTGTTAACAGATCGTAAACCACAGCGGCGGAGCCCTGACCATCCGTTGCAATCATCTTTACTTCGCCAGCGGCTACTGCAACGTTGGCCCCTGATCCTTGAGAAAAAGTTAGCGTTGCACTAGTAGCGTTTTCAATCATCCAAACCTTAGACACAGTGTTAGGTGCCAGTGTGACCGTACAGGCTTGACCACCACCAGTGCATTTAAGGTAGAATGAACGGGCTTGATCTGAGGTGCCGTCAGCCATTGTAATAGTGTGTGTAGACGCATTTGCTATAGCTTCAGAGCCGTAGGAAAACGCTTCTCCAATAAGTTCTAAATTAGCGTTGGTTTTAGTTCCCCACGTACCCGACGCTTCGCCAGTACCAATCTCTTCTAACCTTAGATCGTTTACATATGTACTAGCCATGTCATTATCCTATGCCGCGATATTCGTCCAAGACGGTGTTTGTGAGGGAGTTATAGCAGAGAAATTTGGATTTTGCGAGGGTGTGATTTCACCCCAAACAAGAACTGATCCAACTGAACCCGTAGCCGAAAGACCCGTCACGTTAGCATTGGCGTCACCAGTTGAAGTAACTGTACCAACAGAAGCTGTTCCCGCAGACGGTCCTGTGACCGTAACTACCGCGCTAACTGCAACAGTTCCAACAGCCCCTGTTCCTGCCACGCCCGTTACAGCGGTATCTACAGGAACATTACCAAACCCCGCTATGGAGTTATTAGCTAGTGGGGCAAAACCTAACATTAGCTAGGTTCCACAGGCCAATCGCCCCCATTGCCTTCCATGTCAGGACTTGCCAAGTTAGGCCAGTTAGAGTGAGTAGTAATATCACGTAGTGCTGTACGGTAAGTTACCCATGCACTAGGTACAGAGCCACCAGCTTCTAGTGCTTTTGTCACAACCCAATCACAACTAGCTAGACGTTTATCTCTTTCTGCTCTGTTACGAGTAGCTACTTCCGCATTAGCAGCAGTGACTACAGCAGCACGTTCCTCAGAAGTCATATCAGTTACACGCCGTGTATATACTTTGCCGTCTGATAAATAAGGCGTGACGCTCTCGTTCTTCTGCGTGGCACTATCGTAGGCTAGAAACACAACCACCTCGGCACAGCTATTAGCTGCAAGCCAATCTGCATCAGGTCCAGCTTTAGGAAAGGAAGTGTTGGGAAACAGAGACTTGTGTTCTGCTATCTCAGCTATGGTGCTGCCATCTAATCTTGCTATCTTCATGTCTATTGTCCTTTGTCTGGGAATGCTTCTGTATTAGGGCTAAAATTGCCTGTGTGACGAATAAACCGTGACACTCTTAATTCATCAATATACCCATACCATTTTCCGTACGCTGACGTATCCCAACCAGTGCCTAGATTTCCTATGCCTGCTTGTAAATTTTGGTCGGTGGCTGTTGTATAGGAGACAGAGCCACTGCTGGCTAAAGTGCCATCTATGTATAACTTAGCAGTGGTGCCATCATATGTAGCGCAAAGATGAACCCATTGATTTAAAGTTCTTGCGTTATGTTGGGGTTTAGCTGTACCTATTTGGAGCAAATAAACACTACCTTCAATACCAAGAGCAACCCGCCCTGCACCGCCAGAAAGACCTTGAGCAAATACAACTTGATTTGCTGCTGAGTTTGTACAGTACGTCCACACCTCTATCGTCCAATTATAAGGAGGTAATAATGCGCCACCTGCAGTATTAATAAGCCCCTTATCTCCGTCACCACCGGGACTATAGAATGATGCTGTGCCAATTTTCTTTTGAGTTGTGCTAGTTACTGCATTGCCTTCTAAAACAATGTTGCTTTTTGCTACTTGGTCAATCGCCTGTCCATCTGCCATGTTTAGCAACAGCTTTGTGTTGGAATCTATTACAGCTAGTGGGGCTGTGGGCAATGATACACTACGTGTTACAACACTAACTCTAACATCACAAATAAAGCCATAAAAACTTCGGTCAGCATGACTAGTATCATAACTTTGAGCACCAACAAAACCTCTGTTTGGAGAACTTATGGTTGCTGTGTTTGAAACAGTGCTACTTTGCACTCCATTTGTAAAAATAGCTAAAGTGCCACTTGTTCGTTTTAGCTGAAGAAAAGTCCAAGCGTTTAAAGGACATACAAATGTAGACTGCAGTGTAATACTGCCTTGATTAATAAATGCGTGAGGTTGCCCAGAAGAATTAAGGGATATTTCTAATAAGTCACTAACTCCACCATCCGAACCTTGAGTATACAAAGGATTAGAAGAAGCAACAAAAGCAGTAGGATATATCCATCCTTCAATAGAGAAGTCTCCACTATGCCCATCTAAACCAATGTTTCCAAAACTTAAATAATCACTAGCAGCAAAATTAAAAAGGCTCGCCCCGTTTACTGCAGGGTCATACACACTGCTAGTCAGGAATGGGCCAAATGCTGTGACTGCTGGATTGCCTACAGGTGTAATAGTAAGTGGACTAGCTGAGTTATCAACAAACCTATTTGATTGGCAGGTCAGTAGTTTGGTGTTTGTAATAGCTGTTAGCTTGCTTGTTGCTGGGGTAAAATTTCCTGTATAAACTGCCGTGCCTTTGACCACTCTTACGTTACTCATGGTTGAGATAGTATATTGACTAGCAGTTGCACGACCCCCTATCGCAAGAAGATTATTATTATTTGTTAAATCACGGGCAGTTTCCGTTGTAGACCCAATAGATGTGCCATTTATATAAACTACGTTTGAGGTTCCGTTGCGGACCAGAGCAAAATGCGTCCAAGCATTTACAACGGGTGTACCTGCATCAACAATAACCGACCAACCTCCACTATTGTTATAAATATAATAATAGTTGCCCCCGTTAATACCAAACCAAATGCCTTGAAAATCATTACCTTGGGCAGTTGAAACTATTGTCCTACTACCATCCACTGCTTGATTGTTTATCCAGCCCTCAATAGTGAAATCACCTGTACCAAATGTAAATTCATCCGCACCAGTTTCAGCAACACTTAAATAATCATCACCATCAAACGACACACCCCACTCACCATCAGGCCGAGCAAATGGCCCAAAGGAACCTTGGGTTACATTGCCGTTGGCAGTGATGGTGTGATTAGATGCAGAGCCATCATCAAACGCATTGTTTACACCGTTGTTACTGCCCTCAAAGTGAGACAGAAAACTAACACGGTTGAACTCATCGTCAGATGGACCTGTAGGTGTACCAGCCGCGCCGTAAAAAACACTGTCAAATGATCTAGGCAATGGCTGTTCCTCCTAAGAAGCCATAGTATGTAGTGCCGCCATCGCGGGTGAAGAAGGCGTATGCTTGTACCTCGTTAGCTAACGCTGCATCAGGCGCACTACCCCCAGCCCAATCGACTGTGTTGGGCCATGTTATTGCAACGGCTGAACTGTGCTGCGTTAGAAACAGAGTAAAGCTAAAGGCTGTTCCAGAACCGGGAGGATTGCTAAATGCAAATGTAGTAGCTTGATCCATCGTCAAAGAAAAAGACGTGGCAGTTGCTAGGTTAAGTGTAACTGTGGATGCAGCACTCGACGCCACATATGTCTCTTGATAAGTGGTAGGCTTTACTGCGCCTGTAATGGCTACGCTTGCGTTTTTTACTTCAAGTTTTAAATTCCCATTGTAATACAGTTTAGTCCCAGCGCCCGTAATAAACTCAGCCATATTGTTTGAGTTCGCATTATCATAGCAAAGAACTGCATACCCGTTTGAACTTAAAGTTAAGCCACCAGTTCCAACATCTTTTATAACTGAAACGCTACCGTTATGAGAAATTTCAAGGTCAGACCCATCGCCAAACACAGCCTTAGCACCATCAGGAAACTTAATATCATCAGTGCCTGTAGGTATACTAAACACTGTGGCATCTGCATCGTTTTTAAATGTAATATCTGAGGTAGAACCCTGACCTGTCAGGATCAGACCTTCTGCTGCTGTGTAGCCTACTGCTGCATTATCACCTGCTGCAGTGTCTCCTGCAGGTTCTACTGTGCCTGATGCAATTACATTGCCTGTTACTGATACGCCTGTGGATGTTGTGGCTAGTTTCTTACTGTTGTCATGGTAAAGTTCTACCGCACCATCAACAAAAAACTTTGCCGCCGTTTCCGAAGCCGCTGAGTTTGTAATACGAATAATTGTATCACTCTGAATAAATAAATCACCCTGATTATTATCAATCCTAGAGTGAGTACCATCGTGAAAAATCTGCAAGTCAGACCCAGCACCAAACATTGCTTTAGCATTGTCAGGAAATAGAATATCGTCAGTGCCTGTAGGTACAGTAAACACTGTAGCATCTGCGTCATTCTTCAGTGTAATATCTGATGTAGAACCCTGACCTGTAAGGATCAAGCCCTCTGCTGCAGTGTAACCAATAGCAGCATTATCACCAGCCGCCGTGTCTCCTGCTGGCTCTACTGTGCCTGTAGCAATCACGTTGCCTGTTACTGATACGCCTGAGTTAGTTGTAAAAAACTTTGTATTTCCATCATAGTATAAAATAACTGAGCCATCTGGGGTGGCATAAATCATTGACTCAGAACCATCAGATTTTTGAAGACTAAAGTTTTCGGCCCAAATTCTAAGATTTCCCGCCCCAGCATCTCGTATAATAGAATTAGACCCATCGTGATAAATCTGCAAATCAGACCCAGCACCAAACAGGGCTTTTGCATTATCAGGAAATGCGAGGGACGTTCCTACTGAACCCGTGTTTAAAACAGGAGAAGTAAGCGTCTTGTTTGTAAACGTCTGCGTTGCGGCAATACCCGCGATTGTGTCTGTAGTCGCGGGAAGTGTCAGCGTCACGTTTCCGCTAAACGATCCGTGAGCGGGAGCTTTTATCTCAGCATAATGCAAGTTGCTTGACTCGCAATAGAACTTAACAACAGACTGTGATCCACCGTTCTTTAGGTCAATAACACCTGTTGAAATTGCTACATTGCCGCCAGCGGTAATTGTTCCTGTCGTAGTTAACGAGGTAGCCCCATCATTAACAAATATGTCCGCCGCAGACGCAGTGATAAACACCTCGGCACTACCGCTAAGACTAATAGCATTGTCAGAGTTGGAGCTTTCTGTAACAGAACGGGTAAGCGTTGTTCCGCTAGAAGTGAAAACGCCACTTCCTATCTCAAAATTAGTGCCGTCTTCTATAGTGTACCGAACCGTCTGACCATTAGTTATGCCAGCTTGTGCAAAGGTCTGATACCCGGACAGGGCGCTGCCCAAGGTAATCGTTCCAGTACCCGTGGTACTGGTGGACATTTTTGCACGATTTCCTAGTGATATCGCCATGTTATGGACTCGTTATCCGAATTATTGCGTTGCTTGCATCTGCCGTAGGAAACACAATGGTGAAGTCACCTGAACTAGCACCCTTATCTGCCCCAAAATCCAACACACAAACGGACGGATCACCTGTTGCCGCTTCGTTATAAATCAACGCGCCTCTTACAGAGGAAACGGTTACGTTGGAAAACACCTCATCCGCAAAGTCCGTCAGGGCTGTTGTGCCGCTAGTAGTGGGCGTTACGCTTGTTAAAAACTGACCTTTTGCTGGGTAGTTTGTACTGTCACTTTGGGCGATTTCGTGAGTTGCCGTGTATGCCTCAGTAGCAGCATTTAAAGTCGCATTGTCAGTATAGAGCGCCAGTTTAAAAACATTGCTTGCCGCAGTAAAGTTATGTGTAGCCGTCATCAGTTCTTTTTTGAACGAAGTACACAGGAAATTTCCGTTAAAAGCCATTACATTTTCCTTATATATTCGGCCAACGTAGGATGACCCGCTTCTTTGATTGCATTATATACCGTAGTACGGTCACTTTGAATAGCCTGTTTCATATAGATAACCAGTAGCTTTTCTATGCTATCACGGTACGCAATAGCCTGATCCCGTAACGCAGGGTGAGCGTCTTCCGAAAAAGCAACAATCTTTCCAACACAGCGATGCGCCACCTCTTCAGGGGTTGCTCCACGATTATGGGTTGTTTGAACGTCAACCTTAAACTCTCCAAAAGACATGTTGTTCATTGTTTGGCCCTCACTATCTGACCTGTACGGTACTCATCAGTAACTTCTTTAGCCTCACCAAGCATCTTGAGGCCCATAATCGCTTCACCAAAACGCTTTTCATACAAAACCTGAAGGTCTTGTTCGCCTTTCATAAACACGTAGGCTTCCATCAAAGCGCCGTAAAGCAAAGCAACCTCTGCGTTCTGACTAATCCAAGATTCTGTTGTATCAGCACTAACAGCAGACAGAATACCTGTTGCTCCGCTAGAACTGCCTGTTATTGTTTCTCCAACAGTAAAGTCACCCGCAGGAATAACCACCTGTAATGTAGTAGAAGACGGCACAGTTTTTACAACGGCAGACTGCAAACTGGTAGAACCCGTTGCCTTGTCGCTTGTAGTAAACGTCTGGCTGTTAACATTTGTCATAGTTAACGTAAACGTGCTTTGAGTTAGACTAGTTGGTCGATAGAAATAGTGCAACTCAACCGTGTAACCGCTATTAGGTGTGGGCGATATTATAAAGTTATCAACATCAAACTGTCCATAATAACGCGGTGAACCCGTAGTGGCAGGATTGGGATTAAAGGACTGCAAAAAATCCGCGTCCTTAAAATCCAAGAAAACTTGATTGCTACTAGCATCCGTGTAAGACAACGAAAACGGCGCAAGAAAATCAGACGGACACGTTAAAAACTTGTTTGAATCACTCATAACTCCGCTGGCGTTGCGTTGGAACAAACTTAACTGAACGTTTTTTAAAATACGTTCTTCCGTGTTTCTGATAAACACAGGCAAATTGTTGACAAACGTGGTTTCATCGTTTTCAGTATAGTCTTTTATAGCCTGTTTTAGAGTTGTATATGTGTAGCTCATGTTGTCACCGTGACCTCTCCTACTGAAGCTTCTAAGGCTACCGTGTTTTCAATGGCGGTTGGGAGTTCCGCGGTTCCCGACGTAGACCAGTTCCCGTTTCCTAGATAAATAATTCCATTGGTGGTTTTAACCATAAAAGGTGTGTTTGTGTCCGGTTGTTGAGGCCGAGCGTCTTTTAATGCTTGAGGGTCTGAAACTGTGCGGAAAGGACCTAATTGCGGCTGCTTCGGCTCAAACTCGTCTTTGCCTACCAAAGACCCATTCCATTCTCGTCGCATATCCTTGTAACGATACCGAAAACCAGAACGGTCTGATATCGCAAGAGCATTTTTACCGCTAGAAAACCTACCCATCAGCCTGTCCTAAAGTACTGGTATTGAGGAACTACGTTAAACGAAGCCCTGTCACGATCCTCGGTCATGGCGCGTTCAAACTCTTCTTCATACATGGCTTTTAACAGTTGTACGCGCTGCGGGGCCCGTTTAACCGCAATGTAATACGCTAAACCCGCGGCTAAACACGGATAAAACCGAAACGGCATGTCTACAGTGTTAATGTAAGTGTCGGCATCATCCATCCGAGTAAGGGCGTTGTAATATACAACATCCGTAGCGTTTTCCGGCGTGGGCCACAGCTTTAAGCTGGGCGTAACCTGCCTGTCTAAGAAAAATTGGTTCGGTCTGCCCTGAGAGGTTTTGTCGGGTACGGTTTGGTATTCCTCTCGGCTAAGTCTTAGCAAAGAATAGTCAGTGTTATCCCTACGAATCACCGCCGACAAAATATCAATAACGTCGGGCAATAAGGCGTACTCACCTGTCCCTTTTGTTAGGGTCACGGTCCTTTGAGCAATAGTCCACTGGTTTAAACCGCGGTTAGCCCACTCGGCTAACATTAAATTTAAAGACCGCTTGGCTGTTTTAAGATCGTAACCCGTTCGAACTTCCAAACCACAGCGTTCAAAAGCTTCTTCAATG
>Ga0208545_1000876_pt1 | contig 13866 bp, 12 predicted proteins | sample DEB08_DNA_12_FD_185498 | JGI IMG/M metagenome (GOLD analysis project Ga0208545, IMG submission 185498) | Aqueous microbial communities from the Delaware River and Bay under freshwater to marine salinity gradient to study organic matter... | ecosystem: Environmental > Aquatic > Marine > Coastal ... | reverse complement strand
TATTTATCCTAATATTGGAAATACAGAAACAATGGCTGGTGGATTTGCTGAAGGCTTAACACAGTACATGACTCCTGGTGTTGGATACTACAAATTATTTAATGGTATTCTGCAAGGTAGAAAAATTTTAGGACCTATTGTTAGAGGATTGATGACTGAAGGGGCAACAGTAGCAACTGCTCAAGTTGCTGGTGATCCAAACCTAGTAGGATTTTTTGTTGATGTGTTTAAAGTAGATAAGACACAGGCTGATAGTATGGCCAAAGAGTTTATTAATTGGTTAGCAACACCAGAGGAAGATTATACTGCTGATAGTGTTTTTGAAGAAAAAATAAAAAGTATTGTAGCAGATGGACCTATTGGTCCTGTTGGTGAGTTTGTTGGACCAGCCTTAACCTTGTTTGGTAAAATATTTAAAAAGGGAAAGAATGATCCAGAGGTAATGGAAGAGTTTAAATCTCTTAGTGCATCAGCTACACCCGAAGAATTAAAAGATGGTTATCCTCCTGTTGCAAAAGAAAATGAACAATTAAATCTTTTAGAACAAAATAGTTCTTCAGCAGTAAACATGATTATAGAAAATCAAGCTATAGAAGGAACAGGTAAAATTGTAAAAGCAACTAACAAAAATAAAGTAATGCTAGATGATGTTGTTAATTACTTTGATACTAATCAAAAAACTTTAGATATTAAAAATCCAGATGATTTTAAAACTATTGTCAATAATTCTGTAGAAGAAATTAATTATCAATTAGATCAAGAAGTAACAGGTGCTGGATGGTATGATAAAGATGTTAACGATGCAATGTCCATGCTTGACGATTATGTTCCTGTTATAAAAGAACAGCCTATCTTAAAAGAATTAGTTCCTTTTTTTACTGCTATAGCTTCACCAGGTACACCTGTTGGAAGTGATTGGGCAGTAGCTGTTAAATTATTAAAACAATACGCAGATACTGGAACGCTTCCTAAAACAAATCCAGAAACAGGACTTGGATGGACAAGAAGGCCACATCTTAAAACACAATTAGAATTTACAGAAAAATTTATAGAACAGTATGGACTAAAGCAATTCTTGTTATTTTTAGAAACACCTACGACAGTTAAAGAAGTAAATGCTATGAGAACTGCATTTGGTTTTAATAAAATGGCTGGTGCTATGAATAAAGAAATTTTAGGGGCTGATATGTTTGGTCCTAAAGTTGGTCCATTTATGAAAAACCTAAAAGGCCTAAGTGATAATAATGTACCAGATATTTGGTTTACTAGAGGATTTAATCGTAAGGCTGGTAATATGTATATTACTACTAAGGATGGTGTAAAATCTAATGCAGATCAGCCTAGAAATAATGCAGAAAGAGAAATAATGGATCAAATGATCAAGGATGTTTCTGAAATGGTCGGCTTTAATATGCGTGACACACAGGCAATCTTATGGTACTTTGAGCAAGGTTTATATACAAAGCTAGGAGTTAAAAGTGAACCAAAAAGTTATGCAGACGTCACAAGAAAAATCATTGAAGGAAAAGCCAATGACAGCACAGGAAGCCTATCTACGAGTGCAAAAAATGAAACTATCCAAAATGAAGGATTGGAAGCCAACAAAGACACAAAAGGTGTAGTTACAGATATTCCTTCTAATGAAGGAGTACAATGATAGAAGAAAATCCAGTTTTACCATCAGAAGAATTAGTCGATAATAATACTACGGACATCAATGTATTGATGGAGGATCAGTTAGCTGAAGAAAAACTTCCAGAAGAATACGATGTTGCGGTTAATATCTTTCCAAAGAAAATGCCTAAACCAAAGGATGATGTTACCTATAAAGATAAAACACATGGCTCAACAATTAATGAAGCTATGGAAAAACAACAAGAGATATTAAAAACAAAAGTACCCGATAATAAAATGTACACTTTTGAAGAAGGTACAGGCAATGTTATTTTTAGAAACTTCTCAGAGAATGAACAACAGATCATAGAAGAAGTTATGACTGATTTACAAATGGGTAAACTACAGCCCATTGAAGGATCATTACAGACAACACTAAGAGATATAGAAGGTTCTATTTTTGATAGTAAGGCAACACTACAAGATGCTGTTGCTACAATATTTAAAACAAATATAGAAATTGCAAAACGTGGTTCCATGTCAATGGATGAAATAGCTGTCATTGCTTCTAAGTACGGTAGGAATGATGTCTACATGAAAATTCTAAAAAGAAAACCTGGTGAGCCTTTTGAAACAACGTTAGCTTACAGAGCCATATTAGAAACTGCCATTGTTAGAGCAGAGGTAGATAGATTAGCTGGTGCAATATTAAAAGATAATCCTTCTCAAGCAGATGTAGAAGCCTTCTATAAAACATTTAGATTATACGGGGCCTTATACAGTCAGACTGCTGGTGCATTATCAGAGAGTGGTAGAACACTTGGTGTTGTATCTAAAATGGACTCACCTAAATTAGAGGGTGTTAGTGAATTAGAAAACATATTTAAAGACATGGGTGTAGACCCAACTAATATGGATGAAGTAAAAAGTATTGCATCAGCGTACTTACAATTACAACCATATCAAAAAACACAATTTGTTAAAGATAGTTACTCTAAAAAATTACGAGATGCTTGGGCTGAAGCGTGGGTAATGACAAGACTGATGTCACCTATTACGCATACAGTTAATATTGTTGGTAATACTTCTTTTAATGCTTTGAGAATTGCTGAATATGGAATTGCCGCTGGTATCAATAAATTACCAATTGTGGGTTCTAAAGAAGGTGTTATGTTCAATGAAGTATGGGCAATGATTAAGTCAATGAAGTACGGATCAAAACTAGCTGTTGGCAATGCATGGACTTCATTAAAAACTGGTGATGCATCAACAACAAAATTAGACTTACGAAAAGATAAAGCCATTACAAGAGATTTAGCTGGATCATTAAAGGATACTCCTCTTGGTTATTTCTTTGATTATATGGGTGCTGTTGTCAGAACTCCTGGTAGATTACTTGTTGCGGAAGATGAATTTGCCAAAGGATTTTTATTTCAAATGGAATTAGAAAGATTGGCAACTGTTAAAATGAATACTGCCATAGCAGATGGTATTGATAATGCGTCAGCAGAAAAAATATACTTACAAACATTAGCTGATCCAGATTCAGAAACAGTCAAACTTGTTCAAGAGTCTATGTTAGAAGGTACATTCCAAAAAGATTTACCACCTGGCATACTACAAAAAGCACAGACTATTTTAAATGTTCCAGAAATGAAATTGTTTGTACCGTTCTATAAAACAATCATGAATATTTTCATGGAAAGTAATAAACGAAATCCAGCATTATTTATGTTCATGCCTAGTGTTCGTAAAAATTTATCGGGTGCAAATGGTAAACACGCACAACAATTAGCATTAGCCAAAGTATCTACTGGGGCAACATTAATGTACACATTCGGATCAATGGCTTACGGGGCAAATACATCTAATCCTAATATGATGATTACGGGTATGGTTCCTCCAAGAAAATCTGAGAGAGAAGCCTTCTTACGAAAAGGATTACAGCCCTACTCTATTTGTAATATGCAAGATGATGGATTGTTTGAGTGTACTTCGTATGCAAGATTTGATCCTATATCATCCTTATTAGCTATATCAGCGGACTTTGCTTATATGTCATCAAGACCAGATCAATACGCTGATCCTAATTATATTAATATGACTACTGATCTTTTCCAAGCTGGTTTAGGTTCTATATTTCCTTACATTACACAGCAACCTTTTGCGACAGGTATCACAGAAATTGGAGCCTTGTTTCAACCAGGGTACGGTGATGCTAATGATATGGCAACTAGAGCCTTAACACAATTAATGTCTAAGGGAACAGAAGCTACTGTTGGACTTGCTATTAATCCTCTTGGTACTTTTGGTAATTACTTAACAAAAATGTCTGATCCTACTTACTACGAACAAATGATTACAACAGATCAAGCATCATGGTTTAGAGAAAATTTTGATGGGGATATACCAGCACCTATCAGAGCCTTTTACAAAGCCTACAATAAAGCAATGCACCAAAGCCCTTTCTATAATGCAGAATTAGAACCACGATTAAATTTATGGGGTGAGGAAATGGTAGGACCAGAACAAAATATGTTTAGCCCTATCCGTGTTACAAAAGAAAAGTACAACCGTGTTGATGATTTATTAGTAGAATTAAATTTAGGTATTGCTATGCCAAGAGCCTTTATTGGTGGCATCCCTCTCACAGCAGAAGAGTACCATACAATTATTCGTTATACGAATGAAGATTACGGTGACGGTAATATGCTAGATGAAATGTTAGAATTAATGGATGAAGAAGAATTTACAGAATTATTGCCTGGTGATAAATTAGAGGGTTTAAGGACAATTGTATCTGCTAGAACATTAATAGCTAAACAACGATTTTTAGAAGAGAATGAAAACTTTAATGACAAAGTAGAACTCTTAAAATCAAAGATTAATCTTAAAGGAAAGAAATAGGTCTATTTTAGGTAATGATATGTTTCTATTCAAAATATTTGGTTTATGCTTTACAAATGGCAAAACATAGGTTTACAAATTAGATGGCAGATTTTACAATAACTGACGTACACCGTAAAGCACAATTCACCGTTGGCTCAAGCAACCAACAAGGTCCGTATGCTTTTACATTTAGAGTTAATTCGGGATCAGATTTAGCTGTCTATGTAAATTCAACATTAAAAACTTTAACTACACATTATACTGTTTCCCTGTCCTCTGGATCGGGTTCTATTACTTTTGCTTCGGGGCAATACCCTACTGAAGATGACATCGTTACAATTCTATCGGCTGATACAATACAGCGTACTACTGCGTATTCTACTGGTGGATCAATGACTGCTTCTTCTTTAGAAACAGAATTAGATGACCAAGTTATATTTGACCAGCAAATGTCTGAGAATATTTCTAGGTCTATTCAATTACCACCGTACACAAAAAGAACGACATCTAGCACGGGTACGTCTGGTGAATTATATTGGCCTTACGATAATACAGCTTCCAATAATGCAAATAAGATTGTTGCGTATGACAGCAATGGTACTGCCTTAGAATCTATAGCTAAACCTGGAACAAGTGTTTCTGTATCTACTGTAGGTGTTGGTGGTTCTGCTACTGCTACATACAATTCTACAACTGGGGCATTTGCTTTTGGTTTACCTACTGGTGCAACGGGTGCTACTGGACCTACTGGACCTACAGGACCTACTGGAAGTCAAGGACCTACAGGACCTACGGGGCCTACAGGTGATACAGGATCTACTGGATCTCAAGGTTCTACAGGACCAGCGGGACCAACTGGACCAACTGGACCAGCGGGGCCTACGGGTTCTACGGGACCAACAGGACCAGCGGGTTCTGGTTCTATGACAAACTTTGTACTAGAGGATGATGATGGTACAGAAGTTACAATTGAAGATGGAAAAGAAGTTAAGTTTATTGGTTCTGGTATTACAACAAATTGGACTGATACAGATAATGGTACTGATGCTGATCCGTATGATTTAACTTTTACTGTTGATGCGGCACAAACAGGTATTACTTCCCTACTCGCTACCGATATAAAAATTGGTGAGGATAATGAAACTAAAATAGATTTTGAAACTGCTGATACAATTAACTTTTATGCGGGTAATGAAAAACAATTAATCTTAACTGATGGTGCTTTAACTCCTGGTGCTAATAATATTCTTGACCTTGGTAGTAATAGTGTTGAATTTAAAGATGCGTACTTTGATGGTACGGTAACTGCTGATGCTTTTGCTGGACCATTAACAGGTAATGTAACAGGTAATGCTTCTGGTACAGCGGCTACAGTTACTGGGGCGGCTCAATCTAATATTACTTCTCTTGGTACACTTACGACTCTATCTGTAGATAATATTACCGTAAACGGAAATGATATTTCTTCTACTGATACAAATGGCAATATTACTTTAACAACTAATGGCACAGGTAAAATACAATTTAATGACTTGGCATATATTCCTCAACAAGCCTTAACATCATCATCAAATGCGGTAGCCTGGGATACTCAAGCTAAACCAAATGCTTATCATATAACAACAGAGAACACGACTTTCTCTGCACCTACTAATGGTGTTGAGGGTGCGTTTATTTGTTTAGAAATTAATTACAATGGCTCACATACAATTTCCTGGAACACAGCTTTTGAATTTCCTTCAAGTACAGAGCCTACGGAAACTGCTACTGATGGCAAGACGGACATTCATGTATTCAGATACAATGGTGCTATCTGGCAAGAAGTGGGTAGATCAATGAATTTAAGTGAAAGTTAAAATATGTATGCAATAGTAGAAAGTGGTAGCATTACCAAACAATTTAATCATCCTAAAAAATTAACAATCAATAATGTTCAATACTCTTCAAAGATTTTTTCTTTATGGACTGTTGCTGAAAAGAAAGCCATTGGCATATACGAAGTAGAGTATGACAACACGAATAAAAAAGATGAAGAGTGGTACATCAATACTAACCAGACTCTAACCTATGATGCTAGTGCAGATAAAGTTGTTGCAAGTTATGGTACAGCAACAGCTAAAAAAATTGCTGATACCTTATGGACAGAGCAAGATAAAACAGATGGTTTAATTCCAAGTGATAAAGATGTAGGTGACGTTGCAACTGAAGGTTTAAAAACAATTAAGAAAAGAATGATAGACAATCAATGTGCTGGAATACTAGCACCCTCTGATTGGATGGTAGTCAAGGCTACTGAAACAGGTACGACAATGGATAGTGGATGGAAAACATGGAGGGCAAATGTCAGAACGAAATGTAACTCCATGCAAACACAAATAACTAATGCTAGTGATGTTGATGCTTTGGCTACTTTGTTTACTTACACAGAACAAGAAGATAAAAGTGTAACACGACCATTAGGCGAATTTCCTGTGAAGGAATAATATGCCATTAATCCTCCCAGCAAGAACATTAGATAGTGGTTTTAATATAGATAATTCACTTAGATTTAATGATGATGATAATGCTTTTTTATCAAGAACTCCAAGTTCAAGTGGCTCAAGAACAATAGCAACTGTTAGCTTTTGGGTTAAGAGGGGAAATTTAAAGGCTAGTGGTGACCATTTTATGTTAGAGGCTTCATCTTCAACTTCACCTTTTAATATGACAAGAGTAAGATTTTCTAATGATTTACTCGTTATTGATAATACTTTAAATGGTAGTGCCGCTAATGGTTTTATGTTCCAAAGCAATAGAGAATATAGAGACCCTTCAGCATTTTATCATATTTTTTTTAGTATTGATGTAACCCAAGCAAATGCAACTGATGGGTGGTTATTATATGTTAATGGAGTACAACAAACTAAAGCATTATCTTTTTGGACACAAAACGCAAATCTTGAATTTTCACAATCTAGTGTTCAAATGAATATTGGTCGTAGACATGATAATACAAACGATAATCTTGATGGTTGCTTAGCTGAATATCATTACATAGATGGCACAAGAAAATTGTATACAGACTTTGGTGAATTTAATGATAACGGAGTATGGATTCCTAAAGAATATACTGGTGGTTCTTATGGAACTAATGGTTTTTACATGGAGTTTAAACAAAGTGGGACAGGTACAAATGCAAGTGGTATGGGTGCAGATACAAGTGGTAATACTAATCACTTTGCAGTTTCTAACCTAACAGCAACAGATCAAACAACAGATACACCTACCAATAATTTTGCTACGCTAAATTCTTTATCTGAAATTTCAACAAGTGTAACATTTAGTGAAGGTAATACTAAAGCAAGTATAGGGGCGGGTTCTACTAATAGGTCTGTTGGTAATATGGGATTTACTTCTGGTAAATGGTACTATGAAGTTAAGTATGTTTCTACCTCAGCAAGTGCTAGTTATTTAGAAGTTGGTTTTGTTAATACTAATATTTCAATGCGGTATCATATAAGAGGTAGTGACGGCGAAAGATGGGATAATACAGGACCGAGTTCAGCTACAAGTTATAGGCACGATCCAAGTGATATAATTGGAGTGTATATAGATGCAGATAATCAAAAATGGTATTTACAAGTAAATGGTTCTAATGAAGATGCGGGTAACGGAACAGCAGATGTTTCGGCGGGTACAGGATTTGTAAATCAAAATTTTCCTGTAACAGATTTTATATTACCTTATTTTTCTAATGCAAGTGGAAGTGGTGGTCATGTTTTTGAAATAAATTTTGGCAACGCTCCTTTCTCAATATCTAGTGGAAATGCAGATGCAAATGGGTATGGTAACTTTGAATATAGCCCTACAAATGATGGTGTAAATTTTTATGCTCTATGCACGAAGAACCTAGCGGAGTACGGATAATGGCTTATACAACAATAGACGACCCATCAGCATATTTTAATACATTATTATATTCTGGAAATGCTAGTACAAATGCACTTACAAACAGTGCAAATGCTGGTAATATGCAACCAGATTGGTTATGGCTAAAATGTAGAAATGATGCTGTTTCACACCAAGTTTTTGATACATCTAGACAAACAAGTGGAGAGTCAACTTTAGTTATAAGACCAAATACTACTGATGCTGAATCTAATGTTTCTGGAGATGGAATGACATCTATTGATTCAAATGGTTTTACTTTAAATGGAGGAGGTTCTGGCGGAGGTGTTAATGAAAGTGGTAAAACCTATGTAGCATGGCAATGGAAAGCTAATGGTGGAACAACATCAACACTATCTGGAGGAATCTCAGCAACAGTACAAGCAAATACAACATCTGGATTTTCTATTGTTAAATTTACAGCAAGTGGAAATAATAACCAAGTTGAACATGGTTTAGGTGCTGTTCCTCATTTTATTATAGCTAAAGGAAAAGACGTAAGCGATAATTGGTTTGTTTATCATAAAAGTATAGGGGCTAATGGATACATAATGTTAAATCAAACTAGTGCTACGGATAGCCCTAACTCAACAGTTTGGAGAAATATTGACCCAACAAGTCAATATTTTTATGTAAGCACAGGTGGATTTAATGATGATTCTACAGATGTTATAGCCTATTGTTTTGCCGAAAAACAAGGCTATAGTAAATTTGGTAGCTACACAGGTAATGGTAATGCAGATGGCACTTTTGTTTACACAGGATTTAAACCCGCTTGGCTTATGGTTAAAAGAAGTAGTGATGCTCAAGGGTGGATTATATGGGATAGCAAAAGAGATACTTTTAATATAGCAGATGCACCTTTAACAGCAAGTGAATCATCAGGAGAAGATAATAAAGAAGTAGACTTGCTTTCTAATGGATTTAAATTTAGGTCAGCAGATACAGCAACAAATGCGGCTTCAACATACATATATATGTGTTTTGCTTCTTCACCTCTAGTTGGATCGGATGGAACCCCATGCACAGCGAGATAAATCCTAAATGCCCAGTATGCGGTGGTGATGAAAACAATTGTTTTTGTGATGACGAATGTGAAAGCTGTGGTGCTTAATGAAAACATTATTTGTTCTTTTAACTTTTATAACTTTTGTTGCTGTTGCAACTGATACTAAAAGTGCGGATACCAACACGGTGTCTAGTACGGTAGTGACCTCAACGCCTGGTAGTGCTAACTCCCCTTCCGTTGTTGTAAACAATTCTAATATTTGTAAGACTGCTGTAGCGGGTGCGGTGCAAACCCAGATCCTTGGAATTTCTTCGGGGATTACGGTGCGAGATGAGGTATGTGAGTTACTCCTTCTATCTTCAAAACTTTACCAATTTCAAATGAAAGTGGGTGCGGTGACTTTATTAGCTTCAGAGCCTAGGGTGTTTGATGCTCTTTTTTCTGCTGGTACTTATCCTCCTATTTATCTTAATGGTGAAAGTAAAATAGGAAATGATGCAAGAGATGCATGGTTAGACAATGTACATCTTATGCCAGAGGGTAGCTTAGTCAAAGCAAGATTACTTAAAGAAAAAGAAAATGAAATTGTAATAAGGAAGGAGGATAATCATGACCTTGAGAAGTTTTTATTTATGGCTATGGCTATGTATATTGGTATGCCTATCCTCTTCTAGTAAAGCTGTAGACTGCACAACAGATACTATTGGCTTGTGTACTCCTGGTGTTACGGAAACTATTATTGAAACAATAACCGAAGAAGTAATCCATGAAGCTGATGGGATTACAACTATCACTACTACGACACATGACATTACAACTACGACAGTTACCAATGAAAACTCTGGTGATATTTTAGATAGTGATAACGACTATGTTGTAAAATCTAAGGACGGTTCAATGCAAAATGATTGGGGGGGGCAAGGCCCCGCTTCTATGCCTACTGGAGATGCTTGTGGTCAATTGAATGTTACCAAGTGTGCTATGATTACTGGTTCGGGTAACTCTACATCTACGATGGGTGTTGAAGGTATGGGTACTACTTTTATTCAGACAGTAAATATTTCTGATCTTAATATTAAACATGGTGGTCAAGCTAACTATGAAATTAGAGTAGACAAACAAGATGCTAGTGACTCTATCTATATGCATATTACAGGTAAAGATGGAAACACCAATGTCTTTTCTGGTACTGATGTTCTTTCAGCAAGTGGCACAGCTTCGGGCTATCAAACATATGAAAGCAGTTTTGATTTTGCTGGTAGTTTAACAACAGTCATTATAGAAATTGGAGGTAGAGATATCAATCTTGCTATAGGCCCCATGTTCTCAAACGTTTCCCTTGAAATTTTGTATAACACTATCAACACCATTATAAGCCAACAAATAACTACTGTAGAAATGTTTGTTGCTCTTAACATAGATGCACCAGAAGAAATTATAAATATTGTTGAAGATATTTTTGACAGTAATGACATGGTGGATACCGATGAAGGTATGACTATGGAACCTATAGAGATGGAAGAAGTAACTTATGAAACTGTAGAAACAGAGATGGCTGAAATGATAGAGATGGAAATGCCAGAGATAGAAATAGAAGTAGCCGAAATAGAAATAGAAATAGAAGCAGAGATTGAAGCTGAGATAGAAACAACAGTAGAAGAAACTATTGAAGAAGAGATGACAGAGCCAGAGGTAGAAGTTGAAGAAACAAAAGAACCAGAGAAAGTTGTGGAGGAAAAAGAAGTAGAAGAAGTTGAGGTCAAGGAAGAACCTAAAGAAGAACCAAAGAAAGAAGAGTCAGCTAAAGAAAAAGCTGGTAAGAAAATTGTTAAGTCAATGAATGATAAGAAAAGATACGATGCTACTAATCAATTAAAAACATTAATTGTTATGCAAGTATTAGGTAACTCTAAATCATTCTTTCAAAGTCAAAAACTATTAGAGGATCGTCAAGGTTTCTTTAATAATGATGTACTAGCTGATGGTGAAATTAACTATAACCTTATGGGCCAATATCTTTTGTTTGTTGGTAGTGATGGGTTACATAACGAAATGGTGGAGAGTCAATGGCGGAACTAGAATTACCAGGCGGAATAAAATTTAAAGGCGGTAAAATTTTTTTAGTGTTAACTGCCCTATCAACATTAGCTGGTGGTGGGTGGACAGTTTATAAATTTATAGACGATTACTTAGAACTAAAAGAAGTTGTATCATCTTATGTATCACCAGACTTTTCAGAGTTTGATAAACGATTAGAGTTAGTTCAACAAGAAGTAGACATGATGCAAACAGAAATGAGTATGATTTTGCAAGAAGTATCTTTGGTGTCTGATGTAGCTAATGAACTTAAGACAGACCTTAGAACTGATGTTAGACGCATAGAGTCTATTGTTGAAGATGTAGAGCAACAAGTAAAACAAGATGCTAGAGATAATAGTAAAGATTTAAAAGAAACATTAACATCAATTGAGGATGACATGAATGAGTTAGACAAAGATATTAATGAAGCTATGACAAAGCTAGAAGAAACTATTGATAAAAGAATTAAGCTATCATTAGATAACCCTTTAAGTCAGATGAAGTAATGGCTGATTGGGAAAAAGAAATTGCTGAACTACGGACTGATGTAAAGCATATGTTGCAAAGCCAAGAAACAATGCAACGAGAAATTAAAAACTTACAAAAATTTTCAGCTATGGGTTCTGGAGGTTTAAAGGCTTTAGTAATGATAGGTATTGTACTTGGTGTAATTGCTAAGTGGATGGGGTTTTTTGATTAAGAACAAGCGAAGAAATGGATGACAGATGATAACACCTATAAATTATGGTTACTTCAACAACTTCTTGAAAGCAACAGATTGCCAGACGATAATCCAGAGTGGGAAGAAGAATTTATTGGAGGGCAAGACCTGGGGGAAGGATCAACAGGACCAACGCAAATCAAAAATAAGTTGGATGAACGACTTTCATTTAGGTCAAATCTTGTATACACAATTACAACAGGCAAACGACCAATTGCGGTGGAACTTACAAACTACGGTTATAGAGTGCATACAATTCACTAGCTACGGTGAAGGTGATTTCTATGATTGGCATAGGGATAATGATTTAGATAAACCTTTTGAAGAGGGATACTTAAAAGGATTAGTACGCAAGATTAGTTTTAGTATTTTATTAAATGATCCAGCAGAATATGACGGTGGTAATTTTCAATTTGAAATAGGTAATCCTAATGACAAAGATAGAATAAAAACATTAGATAAAACTACACAAGGTGGTGCTATTATATTTCCTAGTTACTTATATCATCGTGTTCAACCTGTCACAAAAGGTACACGTTATTCTTTAGTTGGCTGGGTATGTGGACAGCCCTGGAGGTAGTATGATTAACTATATTATTGCTGGTATCTTGTGCGTTGCAAACATACAATCGACAAATCTGTGTTTTGATGTTAGGATACCCGTGAAATTTGAAACCTTGGCAGAGTGCAATTTCAAGATGAAAGAGTTAATAAACGTACTCCATCCAGAGTTTACAGAACGAGGTTTGTTTATACGAACTAAATGCTTTGAAGAAATGAATATGAATGGAGAGAATACTATATGGACTACGACAGACTAAAAGAAGAAATTACAAATAGTGAAGGCTTACGACTACGGGCTTATCAATTAGAATACAACACAGCCGATGGTCCAGTCAAAGAACCATTTTATACTATAGGTATAGGCCACCGTGTTAAAGCAAGTGATAAGATAGATGTCAATAAAGAGTACACCTATGACTTTGTTCAGAAATTATTTGAGGTAGACTTCGCTATAGCCAAAGCTGGGGCAGATGAATTGTTAGGTGACTGTCATCCAATGGCGAAGGAAGCTGGAATAGAATGTGTCTTTGTCCTTGGAAAAAATGGCTTTAGTAAGTTTGGTAAGACAATAAAATTTATTAAAGAAGGAAAGCACCAGGAAGCATCGGAGGAAATAAAAGATTCAAAATGGTATCGTCAAGTACCACATAGGGTGGAAGAGATATCAAGAAAGTTGAGGGAAATATAATGTTAAATTTGTTACTTGGACCTGTTGCAAATATAGTTGGTAGTGCTGTCAAAGGTTACACAGAAACTAAGAAAGCAAAGGCAGAACAAAAAATTACTGAGATAAAAACTAAAACAGATATTATGAAAAAACAGATATCTGGTGAAATTGATTATGATTTAACTGCATTAAAAAATCAAAACGCAACATGGGCTGATGAAGCGTGGACTATATTATTTATTTTAATTATTGGTGGATGTTTTATACCTCCCTTTACTCCTTATGTAGAAAAAGGCTTTGTTGCTTTAAGTGCCACGCCCCAATGGTTTCAATTTGCCATGTACGGAGCGATTGGAAGTAGCTTTGGACTGAGGTCTATGACTAAGTTTTTAAAAA
>Ga0208545_1000867_pt1 | contig 13922 bp, 15 predicted proteins | sample DEB08_DNA_12_FD_185498 | JGI IMG/M metagenome (GOLD analysis project Ga0208545, IMG submission 185498) | Aqueous microbial communities from the Delaware River and Bay under freshwater to marine salinity gradient to study organic matter... | ecosystem: Environmental > Aquatic > Marine > Coastal ... | reverse complement strand
CTTTGGTGATGTTCTTACAATTCCTTTTGTTGCAGCCTCTCCAGCCCCATCAGCGGTGCTTTTGATTAAAGCGATAAGCGCAAGAACGTGTTGTGCGAATTTAGAGGCAGCTTCTTGGCCGGCGACCGATTGAGCGCCTATTTCTGCCGTCACCGCTGCGCTTAGGTCAAGAAGCAAGCCGCTTTGCGTTTCGGCCATTTTATTGGCCATTTCAACCGTCTTTGCAATACGATCTTCCTGAGAAATAGAGGTGTCTTCGATCATGTCTCTGATCTCTTCCTGCATTTCCTGATTCATGGTATTGAACTCAGCCTGAAGGTCTTGAAGACGGCTCATTGGCTCAACAAGCGCTTCCTCAAGCTGCTGATCCATTTCGTTGTTCATTGTGCCGGCTATTGCATCAACATCCGACTGAATGTTGGCGACAGCTTGTTCAGCTTCTTCAAACTGTCTGGTCAGATCCTGCGCCAAGCCGCCTGCGTTGTTCAGTGCAGCGATCATTTCAAGCGGAACCAAATTTCCAAGATCATCGAAATTTGTAGCAGAGCCTTGCTCAATCTGCGCAGCTCTTTCCTTGATCTGGGTTTTGGCCGCTAGCCAGGTGCGCATTTTTTCCAGATTTTGATTTCTCTGAATTTCTTCCTTTTCGATATTCGCTTGAATTGCCGCCAGCTCTTGTGTTTTCAGCTCCTGCTCGCGAGCGCCGTTTTCTGACATGTCCTGAAGAGCCAGACGCAGCTCTTGCTGAACCTGAGTGCGCTGCTGCTTAAGTGCCTCAATTCTTTCAGAGCCCTTTTTTGCAACGTCGTCATGAACCGAGGCGTCAAAGTCAAACTGAGCCATGACGTTGTCGATTTTTGCTGTACCAGAAATCTGGTTCATCAAACGGTCACGTTTCTTCTTTGCCTCTACGAGCTTCTGCGTTTCCGCTTCGTACACTTCTTGCGCTTTTGGAAGCTCTTCGGGAGACAGGTCTCTGCCTTCCAGTAGACGGCGTCTAAACATCGCCGCCTGGTCTTCACCAAACAGCAAGGCTGTAACTTCATCGAGGGCTTTGCCGGCCAATACCGCAATTTCTCCAAGAAGAGACCTGACAATCCACAAGGGGGTGCCTTCTTGATGCCACTGCTCTGTAAGCAGGTTGAAGAAAGATGCAACTTTACCGTAACCTACGGTCACTTGTGAGATCATGTCGCGAACGTAAGTAGTGATCATGGCAAAGGCGTTGCCAAGGCTGTCAGCCATGTCTCTGCCTTCCTGAGATCCAAACAAACGCCCAAGTTCGTTTACAACGTCCTTAGCTGCCTCAAAGAAGTTCTGCATACCAGGCGTATTGGCAATCAGTTCCTTTAGGTTGGTCTTCATCACGGCGACGCCACCCGAGAAGGTGCCCATCATGGCTTTAGCTCGACCACCGAATGCGAGCTGAAAGCCATTGAACATTGCTTCCAAAGCAGGTTCGGCCGCTACAGTACCTTTTGAGATTTCGTCTACCAGCTTACCGTAAGAGACGCCCATGGATGTAGCCATGATTGTGATGGCTTGAGGCACAGCTTCACCAAGCTGCTGTCTCAGTTCTTCCATTGAGATGACGCCCTTACCGCCCATCTGCTGAATAGCGATGGAGGCTCGTTTGAGCGTCTCGTCTGTACCACCGAAGGCGGCAACAGCGTCGACCAGAGAGTTCATGGAGCCATCAAGCGGGTCAAGCCCAACTGATCTGAATTTCACGAAGCTGTCGGTCATTGCGCTGATCGAGAAGGGAGCTTCGCGAGCCATATCAAAAAGCGTGGCGACGTTCTGCTTGGCTTCGAGAGATTTACCAGCCTCAGTTGCGGCTGTAGACATGCCTTTCAGCAAGAAGGTCATTCGCTCGATTTCGGCGTTTGACTTGATGATCGCGGCAGGAAGTTGACCGAAGGCGAAGTAAAGCTGATGAACGACGTTACGCGCCTGACCAATGATGATCGACCAGTCTCTCAGAACATGAACGCCGCGAGTGAATGCGCCGTGTGATCTTGTCATCCGAGCGTCTAGGCTGCGAACGCTGCCTTCGAAGGCGCGAGCTGCTGCGCCCGCACCCTTCATTCTTGGAGTGTACTTACCGTCTTCGAGGACAAGTTCGACTACAATTTTCTCGTCAGACATTTCAGACCTACCGCTGCTTGGATTTCATTCGTCCGTTGAGGTCTTTCAGCTTTTGTATGCCTTCTCTGGCAACGGAGCTTTGAGACCTTTTGATAACCTCACCCATCTCACGCTGAAGACCCTCTTGAGTGGCTTTGAAGCCTTTGTCTGAGGAAGACCCAGCGGCGATTGAGAGCTTACGAATGTCTTCTTCGGCGCTTAAGCGGTTGATGTTGTTTGACATGAGCCAAAATGTTCTGAGCGGTATATCAAGAACGGCCTGATACCCGCCCAAATTGTAGAAACGAATCATGCGGCAAAAAAGATAGCCGAAGTCTAAGCTTTCGACGCCTTCTTCACCGCTGGGACGTTTCCCGACTCATCCTCGGCTGCGGCATTCTCTTCAGTGAACTCTTGCTCGATAAAGATTTTGATCGCGTTCAGCTGATCCTTGTTCAGGGAATCCAGAACGTCTTGAGGAATGCCAGGGAATGCGTTTTTAACGGAGCGCTGAAGACTTTCAACCATGGCTTGCATAATCTCAAGCTCGTCAATGTCTTCGTCTTTGATGCCTTGAAACTTCTTTTGAAGCGCCTTGGCTCTTTGCATCTCTTCAACAAACTCGCCAACAGAGGGCAGCTTGAACTCGTAGTTTTTGCCTTTGATCGTCAACACCTTAGTTACGCGTGGTGCAACCTCGTCCAGGTTTAGATATTCAACATTCTTGCTCATTAGGTTTCCTATAAGTCAGCGGAGATTGATCCATTATAGACCAGTCACCGCTGACTTACTACAGAAAAGACGATTAGGCAGCAGCCGGATCGCCAAACGTATACAGAAGACCGGTTACAGGGTCAGGGTAGCCCATCCACTGAACGTTAAAGATCCGCTCGCTGTCCAGCTGGTAAGCAAACGTCATGTTGCCTGCTGTGGCAGCTTTTGGGATGTTGATGTTTTCGGAGTCATCGACAGCGCCTTGTGGCTTAACAACCAGCTCCGCTGCGATATCGATCAGGTTGATCCCGACACCGGTGGTCACTTCAGCTTTCACAGCGCCTGTGCCAATTTTGGTAGACCCAGGCATTGTTGCGACCAGCGCATCAACAGTGGTCTCAGCAAGAGGTGTGGTTACGGAAATTGAACGACCAATCAGGTAGTCGTTGATGGGCGTATTGCCGAATTGATCGACAGTTACGGTGTACTTTTCAGTCGTCACCTCCACCTCAACGCCACCCTTGGTGTATCCAAGGTCTGTGCCGTCGAAAGTGATGTTGGCAACGCCTACTTTGACGTTTGCAGTGTCACTAGCCATGATAATTCCTTCTCAGTCAGACTGTTCGTATGCGCAATGTGTCTATTATACCACAGTCAAGAGTGACTTACCACAGGAAGTCATTTTTCGCGTGATACCTGAAATCGAAGTTTATGCTGAATTCAATCATGTCGCCTTTTGACCTTCCACCAATAGGAATTGGCGTGTTTCTGGGGCGCGAGTAGACGATGAGGTAGTCCGTCGTGTCTTCGTTGATTATGTTCAAAAGCTCGAACATCTCGTAAGCTCTCGCCTCTGAGGCCAGATGATCGGAATCACGCACGATGATTTGGTAGCGGCCTTTGTAGGCACCCTTTACTTCATGATCTACATAGTTGCCTGTGGTTTCCGTAACGACAAGAACGCCCGCTTTGACATCGGCCGGCATAGAGTGAATGAAGAGATCAACAGCCTTGGTAAGCTGAGTGTTGTCCGCGATGTAGTTTACAATCGGCTCAAGTCTCATTTGTTGCCCTTCCTTACAGCTGCGCGAGCTTTTTGATAGAAGCCCCAATCTCGAATAAGCCAAGAGACTGCACGTTCCATGTACTTTCGACCGACACGATGCGGGCTTGTGTTGTCTTTCGCCTGAGAGGCTGGGCCCAGTTCATATATCTGTTCGTGCATGAAGATGGCATAGGGCACACCTTCGGTGCCCACCGTGAAGTCCTTGCGGTTTCCAGACTCGATGGTCTCTGTCACCTGAATAGAACCTTCCAGATCGCCACTAAGTACAGGAGCCATCTGCCTGGCTGTTTCGGCCAGCTTATAAGCGCCGTCTCTGGTGACGTTTCGCAAAGCCCTTGTCGATTTTTCAGCGGTCTTTTCAAGCCTGAGATCCAGGCCAGCTCCGCGTTTTATTTTGGCGCCCATATGTCCCCCTCGATGTCGATGTGATGAATGACCCCTTCGACATCTGGTCTTCTGAAAATCTTGCGAACTTCCATTGTGATGGGCTGACCGCCCTTTAGAGTAATCTCAACAAGATCACCGGTACTGATTTGCTCGGTTGGCTTGAGAAGAATTCGAACTTGCGAGACCTCTTCATCCGCCCTGCCCCGCGATGCTGAGCTGTCAGCTCTTACGGTTGTTTTCTCATGCTCTCGGTAAAGGTGAATGATCGCACATTTTGTTCTGCGCCTCGTAGCTGAGTGCAGTGGTCGGCCATAAAGATCGAACTTCTTGGTGCTGGTAGAAATGATGCAAGGCGTTTTTGGCTTTAAGGTCGTTGTCATGCTGCTGCTTCCATAAATTCCAAGGCCACAGGAAGGGCTCTTGAGTTGGGGTGAAAGGCACGATCAGCGTTTTCGATGCCGTAGTCGGGCTCTGTTAGGCTCAGAACAACTCCATAAAACTCATGCTGCGTGTCTGGGTGCCAAAGCATTGCTTGCGAGACACCATTGGATGACAGCACATGAAGATAGACCTTGACCCAGTGATCACGCAGAGTTTCACGCCAGGTTCTTCTGATGTGAAGGTCGCTTGAGATTTTCCTACCGCGTCTGTCCGTAAAGAAAAGTTTGTTCTTGGTTCGGATCTCTTCCATTAAAACTACTTTAGAAGCCTCGGCTCGGCTCATGCCAGAGGCGTCCATGTTCATCAGAACTCGCAGCGACGCGTTTCTATACGTCCTGATGACTTGGTTTACGTCTCTGTTTACTTGTGACGTGATCTCGCTGCTTAGATAAGATGTGGAAGCTTCGTGAGAAGCTTTGAGCGCGTCTCTGAGCGTCTTGCTGTCATTCTGAGTGTCTAGTATGCCCAAATGATAGAACGCTGTCTCACGCGCATTTTTTGACATCATTTCCATCAAGATACCGACTTGCTCGTGTTCGGTTTCCAGCCCGCGTTGAGCGATCCCAACCAATTCATTCTTGACGGTTCGAACGCGCTTTGGGCTGAAGGCAAAGGGGTCGCTCATTTCCTCTTTGCTTTTTGAGACCAGCGCGTTGGTCAGATATGTGTGCCGCTCCGCAGCGTCGTTGGAGATGCGATCAAATTCATTAAGAATAAATCTCATGCACGACCCAATCTTACCTGTCGTCTAATGTAAGGGCTAATCTCGCGTCTGGATTTGGGCGAGATTGTTGAGAAGGCGGCTTTCTTGGATGAAAACATCTCTGAGCTTTCGCCAACGGTCTTTGAGATCAGGCCGTCTTGGCGTCTGTCCCAGGTCGGGTCGCCATCCAGAATAACAGCAGCCTCAATAAGCTGGGCCCGCTTCAACGAGTCCTTGAAAGTCTTAGGAAGCGAAGCCCACTCATCCACGCTCAGTGTATTCAGCGAGAAGTTTCCTTCTCTGATCGCGACTGTGGCGCTGTCGGGGATTTCTTCAAAGTCGCGCCAAGGCAGAAAAGGGATACGAGACAGTCTTGTCCAGGCTTCTCGAAGAGCAGCGGTCTTTTTACCGTCTTCAGAGTCCGTCCAAGCCTCAAGCACAGACTGAGCCATCTTGTCGGAGAGCAGCATAGACTGAGGCAATGTCATGCCTGAATCAGCCGGCACCTGAAGAAAGGCAAACCTGATCAGAAGATAGGTTTTGGTAAGCGTGTATGTTGCGCCTGTTGTTGCCGTCACGTAGAGGACAACAGTTCTCGCGCCTTCAGTTTCACCCGCCAGTGAGTTGTCAACGGCAGGCACAGTAACCGAAAGCTTCTCTTCGCCACCGGTTACAGTTACTGCGCCGTTGATTGTGATCTGCGTACCTTCCTCGTCATACACGTCATAGGTCGCAGAGGCTGGATCGATGATGTCGAAGGTTTCTTCATCAACCAAGTCAAAGGTGGTGACAACATCGGTATTTGGGAGGAAGCTGGCCATGATTACTTGCCTCTTTGTGCTTTGAGAATTTTGTGGATCAGCGTCTCAATCGAGTTGGACTTCACACCCAAATTCTCGCCAATTTCACGCAGCGACGTGATGCCGTTTTCGTCCGCAATAGCTTCAAGCTCGTCACGCTCATACAGACGTTGAGGCGCACTAACTTTCTCGGCTTGCATTTGTGCCTCGTGATCTTCGACCATCTTCTCAAGGTCTTCAGATACCTTATCCTCTTCAGAAGGCGCAGTCGGCTCTTTGGCGTTGAAGACAACATCCGGCACTTCAATCTCTTCCGGTGTGTTGAAGGTGTCGGAGGCCATCAACTTCTTCTTCTCGACAGGTGCCTGCATACCGCGACCGTCAACTTGCAGCTGGGCCAGTCCGCCGTTGTGAATAGAGCCGTCATCCTCGATGATCTCTACGGCCATAATGGAGCCAATCAGCTGTGCTTCTCGGACGCTGACGTGATCGACAGATACACCTTTTTCAAACTTGGTAACGCCGACGTAAGAGCTGAAGTTAGCCCATTGCGGGTTCTTGAGACGGACTTTAGCCATTAGTTGTTCTCCAACAGTTCTTTGAATTTCGAGGTTACGATCAGTGCAGAAAGCTCTTGGTATCCGCCGATCTTGTTTTTGTTGATTGTGATCTGGGGAACGGTCTTTGCATGTGGAAAATGCTGTTGAAATTCCTCCATGTTCTTTGCGCTCTCGTACAGATCGACCTCTCTAAAGGCGATCTCTCGCTCAAGAAGAAGGTTTTTTGCGGCCGAGCAGTATCGGCAATCGGGTGTCGAGTAGACGGTGATCATGTCGTCTCCAATAAAAAGGGCGTGGCCCTAAGACCACGCCCAATTATAACTCAGTGGTGACTGAATGTCACTGCCAAGATTAGATGTTTGTAACACCTTGCAGACGCGCCAGCGACTGCGTGGACTTCAGGACCAGACCTGCGTACCACTTCATGCGGAAGCGATAGCTGTCTTTGTTCTGAACTGTACCCACGTTTTCAACGCGCATACCAGCAGAGCTGCCACCGTAGATGCCGTGAAGGCCATCGGATTCGTTGAAGCGAACCGCGTAGATGGAGCAAAGGTCTGTGCCTGCGCCCAGAGCTTCGTCACCAGCCAGGAAGTCGTTCACGATGACAGGGATGCCGTCAAACGCTGGGACAGGGTGGCCGAAGTTTTCGATCTCAACCATCTGAGCAGTGTTGCCGCCCATTGCGCGAAGCAGGATGCGGATCGCTCTCCAGGTGCCTTTACGCATAACCAGAGCGTCTGCGCCGTTCTTGACCATGTCAAGAAGCTGGTCCAGAAGTTCCAGAGTGATAGGACCGCCGTCTGTGTCAACGCCGAATGTCATGCCTCCATCGACCAGGTTAGGCAGACCGTCGAAAGACTTTGTGCCCGCTGTGCCGTTGGCAACCTGTGCGTGGAAGATGCGACCAACGCCTTTGGCTTTGGCTTGCAGCTGAGTGACAACCTGATCGTTGGTGTCGCCCATTGTTTCGATGAGGAACTTGTCGATGTCCACGTCGCCAGCCAGAATGCGCAGCTTCGCAGTGACTTCGGTGAACGTGCTCGCCTCTTCGTTGATCACTTCGTTTGGATCAATGAAGTCGGCACCGGCAAGAGTTGTTTCGCGGTTGTAGACCAGCGCTTTGGAGTTCACCTGCGAAAAGGGCAGCATGGCGAACATAGCGTCACGGTCGATAATTTCTTCAACAACGCCCTGAAGCAGGGTGTTATTGCTGAGCTTTTCAGCTTCGGCTTTCAGCAATGGCATTTTGACTCTCCTACGAGTTAGACTTTGAAATACGTCACAGCTGACTTAGCAATTTCTCTATGCGGATCAGCGCAGCAACATCCCTCGCCAGTCTCTCGGGTCGGTCAGTTATGCCATAGTATAACAAATGTGAGGCAATTATGCCACAGTCACTTGCAAGAAAAGTAAGTTACAGGTTATTTTTCAACAATCTCTTATAAAATATGGCGCATATTCAAGATATTGAGGCAAGACTTCTTGATGTCTTGGCATAATTCGCTCAACAAAACGAATCAGTGGTGACTTATGGGGCTGGTTTGACCCAGCCCCATATGTTTAGATTTTCAGAGTGTCGGGCATATCGATGCCCTTCAGAAGATCGCGCACACCTTCTGAGATTTTGTCACGAGAGGTGATACTTGTGGGCTTACCGGTTGGCGGCTTGCCGTCACCTGGCTTGCTTTCAGCTCCAGGTGTGATCGTCGCTGTCAGAATGTCATCCTTCTCAGGGTCAGCCTCGATGATCCGACGCATGGCTTCGTCAAATGCTACGGGGTTGCCTTTGGAGTCGACCAGCGGAGAACGATCTTCAGTCCCAGAAGGCTTATCGTAAGCAATGACCTTGCCGTCACTGGCTTCGAAATGCGAACCATACAGAAGTCTCGCCTTGTTTGGCGTATAGACTGTCTGGTCCTTGATGAACTTCGAACTCGCAAACTGTGTGCCCACGGTCAGCTCTTCGATGATCCTAGCTGCCTTCGTCAACTCGGACTTTGTGGTTTCCAGTTCAGAAGACAGGCTTTCCTTGATCTTGGTCATCTGCTCTTCATGCTGTTCAGCCATCTGAGTGCGCAGCTTCTCAAAGTCGCCACGCTCAATTGCCGCCTTCTCTTCTGCCTGACGTTTGGCTTGTTCAGCTTCCGTCTCGGCTGCGATCATTGCCTGATACTTCTCAGGGTCAATGTCGCCAAACTTTGCTGCAAGCTCTGCGGCTTTTGCTTCAGCAGCCTTGCGAGCTTCTTTGTGCTTCATCAAATCCTTCAGAAGTGCGGCTTCTGCATCTGATGGCTTGGAGTCTGCTGGCGGATCGGTAGGTTTGAGATCAGCTGGCGGGTCGGCTGGTTTTGAGTCAGCTGGCGGGTCGGCTGGAGGATCGTCGTTGACGCCTTCAGCGCCTACTGATCTGCGAAAACCTGGGTTCGCTGCGTAAAATTTCATCCATGCTTGCGTGTCGTATGGATTGGTTGGCTGTTTCGTTGCGGTAGAAAGATTCATTGTAGCTCCTGTGATTATAGACCATTCTCTCGGTCTTTGACGTTCATTCTCTTGAACGGCGAGGGTAGTAGAGCGGTTTATTCCGCTTCTTTGTTATTTTGACCTTGCTTGTTTTCCGCCTCCGGCTTTGCCTGGCTCTTCAAAGAGGTGGTGGTGTTTGTCACATCGACCTCTTCTTCTTTTGGCCACTCTTCGAGTTCCTTCTCGATGATGTCCTTCAGCTCCTTGCGAAGAGCTGGGAACAGCTTGTCGATCAGCTTTCCGAATTGATAACGGCGAAGTTCGTCTGGTGCGCCCAGCAGCGTCAGGCGATTGGCGACATCGAAGTCGTCGTACAACCCGCGTGTATCAAAGTCGTCGGAATATTTGACGAGCTTTGTGCCTTCAGGCATTGGCTTGCCGTGCCAGCGCATAACGATCTGCGCGACGCGATTTTCAACAGAGGCAAGTCTATCTGCCTTTGCCTTCAGCATGGTGTTCATGCGGTCAAAGTCATAAGCCTTGGCGACACCTGAACTGTTGTCGATACCAGCAGCGTTGTCCATTTTGGTACGCTCGCCGGCCATGCCGATAGAGTGATAAATCTCGGTGATGATCTTTGTGACCACGCTGAGAATGATACCCGCTTGTCGCGGATCTGGTGAGATGTATGACGGACCCTCGCCGCCTTCGCCGTCGTATGCGAAGATGCGTTTGGTGCCCAGCTCAACAACTCTGGAATACATGTCTTCAGCGCCTTCAAGAGACTGAACAGGAATGGTCAGTGTTGAGAAGGTCTGGTCTTGAATGATCGCATCCAAGTTTGAAAGATAGTTGGCGTTGGCTCTGTCGAGATACGCGATGTCATCGATCAATGCGGCCGAGTGATACAGGCTGTCGCTTTCGCGGTCCCTGGCTGGGACGACGGGGACAATGCCAAGACCATGCTCCACGGAACTGATCTCTTCCACGATCATCTTCTTCTTGGCATCTGAAGACGAAGACGCGGAAGGTTTGAAGCGATGCAGCTGAACGCCAATCGGCTTCAAGAACATATCCTGACCGATCTCGCCCTTGTTTGGCAAACGCACCTTGTACAGATACGAATGCGTTTTCGTCCAAAGACGATAGCACCCGTATTCGTGGTGATCGGTTTCAAAGAAGTCGCCATCGTCGCGGTTGATCTCATGGATCAAAATCCAGTTGATCTCCCCGTGATCGTCAAAGGAGACGTTGAGAACGTCTTGAGGTCGAATGACATAGGCGTAGACGCGAGCGTTTTGCTCCTTGGCTTGAGAGCGTGACAGTTTCTTGCCGTCTGGGTTTGGTTTGGCTGAGCTGTCAATTACAACATAAGGCTGTCCAAAGATGGAAACAGCTTTATCAACCTGGCGCATCAGAGTGTCGATGTCATCGCTGCCTCTGGTAGCCTTGCCCCAAAATTGCCTCAGCTCTTCTGGGGAATCCTCATGGCGTGAGATGTCAGATTTGAAGACGTACTTGGTGACAAGGTCGACAACTTCGCGAGTGTGATTGAACCTGTAAGAGCGCTTTTTGCGTTCCTGAAATTCTGTATCGCCTTCACGAACGTACTGAAAGATGTTGGACTCAAACCAGTTGCGCCCGCCATTGTATGTCTCTTCGACAAAGTTCCAGTGTACCCTCAAACTTTCGTAAGTGGGGTGTCTGCGATTAAACAGATTTGGATCGATGTCTGTGCGAATGATCGGGGCCATGATGATATCCTTTCCGCAAGTATAACTCAGCGGTGACTTATTGTGAAGCTTAAATAGAGACGCCCAAGACACGCAACTCGCGAACCGGAAACTCGATTTCGACGCCATAACCGTATGCGTCTGTCATGTGTTCCACGCTGTCTGCTTTGTTGATGTCGTTGGAGTCTTTCTTGTACTGAGTTTGCTCCAGAGACTTGATGAATTCCTTGCAGCTGTGATCGATCACGGTGCGAACTGTACCGTCCGCAGACATCAGCATCCTGTTGACCGAGTTAACGCGATCTCTGATGCGCGGATGCTTGCGGCGATACTTCAGACGCTTGAAGCCCTTCTGCCTCAAGATGGAGAAGTCTGAATCCCCACGGCTTGTGGTGGACCGCGATCCGCCAGCTGGGTCGGGATAGATGACCAAGTTCTTCTTGTGACGCCAGTATCTGCGCTCAAGCTCCTCCGACATCTCAAAGGTGTTTGAGTTCCGAAGGTAGACTTCATCAAACACCTTGATGATTGCATTGGGGCCCGGATCATGGATCTGAAACAGAACGGCCGACATTGGCTGGATGTTGAAGTCCATGCCAACTCTGATCGGCAACCTGGGATCGTACTTGACCCGCTTGACGTGCTTGTTTCGGTCAAAGGCGTGGTAAACGCGGTTCGACATTGTTTCAAAAGAAGCCTCGAATTCCTGACGAAACTCTTTCTCCGACATGTTACGTCGGGCTTCATCGATCTCTTCGGGCAGAATGAAAGGCGAGGTGATTGTCTGAAACTGCCAACCGTCCCAGGTCGGGTCTTCCATGCTCTGACCGCGCATGTAATGCTCGTAGAGATGGTTGAACGATTTAGGCGTACCAATGAAAAGGGCACGACCTCTGGTAGATGCCAAAGTAGGCTGAATGACCGTGTTCCAGGTCTCGGGACGCATGTCCTGAAACTCGTCCAAAACAACAAAGTCCAGACCAACGCCTCGAAGCGTGTCTGGCTTATCCGCACCCTTGAGTGCAATCATGGAGCCGTTCTTGAGCAGGATGCTCATCTGGGTTTCGTTGATCTTCTTAACCCATTTACGTGGAATGGTCTCTTTCAAGTCTTCCCACATAATCTGTCGCGCCATTTGATATGTTGGCGCGATGTACCAGATGAGCTTCTTGGGTCGTTTGGCTTCGCGGATCATCTCCATTTTGGAAAGCTGTGTTTTACCCCAGCGACGGCCTGCAACGACTGTGCGATAACGCGCCGTCGAGTTGTAGACTTCCATCTGACGTTTATGCAAAAAGGCCCAGTTGGGTCTTCCCCCTCTTGGACCTTTTGTCATCTGTAGGGGCAGTTGAAGCTGCATTAGTCTTCGCCTTCCTCTTCAACCAGATCGTTCGTATCGATCAGGTCGGCGAGTGGATCTTCAAACTCAATGTTGCGCATCTGAGCCTGCATACTTTCGATCTGCTCTGGTGACAGTTCGGTGATGATCAGTTCATCCATGTCGTCTGGATCGCCGTCTTCTTTGTCCAAACCAAGCAGCGCGTAACGTTCCTTGCGCAGAACTTCGAGCGTCTTGGCGGCTTTGTTCAAAGCCGAAAGGTTAGCGTCCTTTGTGCTGAAGGCTGCTTTCGTGTTGTTGGCGTTGATCAGCTCCTGCATGACCATCTTTGTGATGGCTTCTGCAAAGCGATAGTGATCATTCCGAGTTGTGATGATGCGCTTAGTGTTCTCTGCGGCCTGCTTTGCCATTTCGTCTTCAAGCGCTGACGTGGCTGTGGCGGCTGCTTCATGCGCCCGTGAACCTTTGACTGTGCCGGCGTTTGAAAGCTTCTTGTGAATGCTGTCAGGTCTGATGCCGAACCGTTCAGAGAGTTCCGCAAGTGTGTGATTGCCGTACTCCCACAGAAGGGTGATCTTTTTCCACTCATCGGGTGTGAGACGCTTCTGAACGCTGGATTTTTCTCCAGCGAGTTCGGCTTCAAGTTCTTCGATTTCAGATTTGGACATTATCGGCTCTTTTTGAACAACGGATTTATTTGCCATTCCGTCAGTTCTTGAAAAAAGACCTGCGGTGCGGGGAACACCGCAGGTCTGACAACAGAGACAAGCGTGTCGGCACAAATGTTTCGACAGAACAAATATAGTCGAGGGGTCAACTTTTGTCAAGTAAACAGTGACTTATTACATGACACAACCCAAAGAGGAGTTCCGCTGGTTAATTTCAACCGCGCTCTATATTATTTACAGTTGACAAGAAAAAAAAAGAAGTTATTCTTACGAATGAGTGAGTAGGGGAAGAAAGACTCTTATTTATAAATAAAGAGCGCGGTTGAAATTAACCAGCGGCAGTCGCCTTAAAGGTGAGTAACAAGGCTCAGATCTCACTCGGATCTTCATCTTCCTTCTCATCAAAGCCTTCCACAACAACATCAAACGAACCTGTATTCACGTCAAATGAACGCAAAGCCTGCGGTGTGAGCGTGTAAGTCATTCTTTTTCTTCCATCTCTTTGACGAAGTCCGGCTTTCTCAATCAACCCGCGCTTCACCAGATACCTCAAAGTAAACTGAAATGCGTTCTTGGTCGGATTGTAGGAAATCTTCTCGATCAACTGGTCGGTGTCCAGAAAATCCCCGTTGTCTGCTCCTTTGAGAATCTTCTCCAGCACGTCAATCTGTTTGGCGGTAAAGCGTAGCGTATCGGTCATAGAATAAGTGGCTCCGAGGTTGGTTGATTGTCAAAGCAAGACAAAGGGATCTTCTTAGGCAGGTCTCTACCTACATCTGGATTGACGTAGACGCTGTAAACTGGCGTTGCCAGGATAAGCTGTTGAAGGTTTCTCAGAAGGTCTTCGGTTGTCATGTTTGCCACTCGAGAAGCGCCAACGCCCCCTCTTGCAGACCCTGTCTTCTCTTGAGCCGAGTGAGC
>Ga0208545_1000859_pt1 | contig 14023 bp, 16 predicted proteins | sample DEB08_DNA_12_FD_185498 | JGI IMG/M metagenome (GOLD analysis project Ga0208545, IMG submission 185498) | Aqueous microbial communities from the Delaware River and Bay under freshwater to marine salinity gradient to study organic matter... | ecosystem: Environmental > Aquatic > Marine > Coastal ... | reverse complement strand
CTAAACACAGAAGCTATTATAGGTAGACTAATTTAATGAGTAATTATACAAAGACTACAAACTTTGCAGCTAAGGATTCCCTACCTTCAGGTAATGCTGCTAAGATTGTTAAAGGCGCAGAGATTGATACAGAGTTCAATAACATTGCTACTGCATCAGCCACTAAAGCAAATGCAAACAATGCTGCACTTACAGGTACTACTGTATTTGAAACACTATCCGATGGCACCATTGGTGTCACAGGTTGGGTAGATGAAGACAACATGTCCTCAGACAGTGCTGTGCTTATACCTACACAGCAGTCTGTTAAAGCCTATGTAGACTCACAGGTTACTGCACAGGATCTTGATGTAACTGATGGCACTACAAGCATTGACATAGACCTGGACTCTGAGTCTCTAGGTATCTTAGGTGGCACGGGTATTGACTCTACTGCCTCTGGTACTGGTGTTACTTTAGCTATTGACAGTACTGTAACTACGCTCACAGGCACACAGACGCTCTCTAACAAGACTTTGACTACACCTGTTATATCTGGTGCCTTGACTACTAATAGCACCATAGACGGACGTGACGTAGCTGTAGATGGCACTAAGCTAGATGGGATAGAGTCAGGTGCTACTGCTGACCAGACTGCTGCTGAGATTAAGACTGCCTATGAGTCCAATGCAAACACTAATGCCTTTACTGATGCTGATGAATCTAAGCTAGATGGCATAGAAGCTAGTGCAGATGTTACAGATACAACTAATGTAACTGCTGCTGGTGCTTTGATGGACAGTGAGCTTACTAATATCACTGCTGTTAAAGCACTGAACCAAGGTGTAGCTACAGGTGACAGCCCTACGTTTGCTGCTGTTAATGCTCCACTTACAGGTAATGTGACAGGCAACCTTACAGGCAATGTAACTGGTAATGTTACAGGGAATGTCACTGGTGATTTAACTGGTGATGTCACAGGTAACGTAGCTGGTAACTTAACAGGCTCTGTACTTACTGCTGCACAGACTAACATTACAAGCGTTGGTAACCTAACGTCACTCCAAGTAATAGATGGAGACTTTAATGTTTTAGCATCTGAAGGTGTAGGTGCCGCAGAGTCTTTGTTAATTGCAGATGTTTCTACCAAGCGTGTAGGTGTTAATAAAGCATCTCCTTCAGTTTCTTTAGATATTGGATCTAACACTGATGCTGTTCATGTACCTACAGGTACTACTGCACAGCGTCCTACAGGCTCTGCTGGTTACTTTAGATACAACAGCACACTAGAGCAGTTTGAAGGTTATACAGACGCTTGGGGAGCCATTGGTGGCGGTGGTGGATCTAACCTAGTCAGTGACACAATGACAGGTGATGGTTCAGATACTACGCTCACATTAAGCAATGATCCTCTAAATGAGAATAATACTCAAGTATACATAGACGGTGTTTATCAGAACAAAGATACCTATAGTGTCTCTGGTACTACATTAACATTCTCTACTGCACCTCCTAATGGTTCTGCTGTAGAAGCTATGACCATACAGCCTACCGCTGTTAATGTACCTGCTGATGCTAGTGTAACCCCAGCGAAGATTGCAAGTGGTGACTTTTACTTTGATACAAATACGTTGTATGTAGATGCTACTAATAACCGCGTGGGTATTGGCACTGGTTCGCCGTCTTATCAGCTTGACCTGAAACAAGCAGATACCTACGCCGCGTCATTTGAAAATCCATCAGACGATTCCAAGTTATTGTTGGGTGAAGTGTCAGGCGACTGGCGTTTGGCAGCAACATACGGCTCTACTGGCTCTTTCAAACCAATAACCTTTTGGACTAGCGATCAAAAACGCATGACCATAGACTCCAGCGGCAATGTGGGTATTGGTGGCGTGGGCAACATTTCACCCTACGGCATTCGGTTTGCAATTAATGGCACTGGCACTGGCGGCGCTGGTCTTTATTTTGGCAGTGGAGTAATCATACCCACGGACAACACGCCTACTATTTCTGACGCAACTGTTGATTTAGGAGCTAGTAATTACCGCTTCAAAGACCTCTACCTGTCAGGCGGTGCATACCTTGGCGGTACTGCTGCGGCTAATAAGCTGGATGACTATGAGGAAGGCACATTTAACGCTACAGCAACTGGCACTGGAACCTTAAGCGTTGTAAATGAGAAGTACACCAAGATTGGAAATGTTGTTACGGCTTATTTCCAAGTTGATTTTTCAGGGGCTTCAGGCACTTTAACAATTAGTGGGTTACCTTTTACAAGCACTCCTAATACTAAAAGTGTAGGGATTGGCAGAGAAGACGCAACAGACGGTTATGCGGTCTACGGAAGACTAACCTCAAACTCTACCTCAATAGCAATGTACTATGCAGGTGCAGCAAGCAATGCAACACCATTTCAAGTTGCTGCTGGAAACTTTGCCTTTAGCATCACATATTTTACAAATTTATAACCCTAGTGGATTTTAGGGTCAGACAGTCCATACCAACAGGAGATAAACATGGCACTATCAGAAGCAACAGTACAAGATAAAATTGAAGTAGTGGATTGCGGAGGCTGGAAAGTCATCCAAGTCCGTACAGCTACAGTAATCAGCAGAGATGATGTAGAAATTTCTAGATCATTTCATCGTCACACAGTAGGCCCAACGGACGATTGGTCTGGTGAATCCACAGAGGTTCAGGCCATGTGTAATACATTCCATACCACAGAGGCTATTGCGGCTTACAATGCTGCACAAGCTGCTCAAGGAGTCTAAGCATGGCTTTAACTAAAGTAAGCAGAGGTTTACTGAGCACAGGCATTGTGGATAACTCCACTACTACTGCTATAACTATTGATAGCTCTGAGAATGTGGGTATTGGTACTAGCAGTCCAAATAGTTATTCAAGTCAAACCACATTAACAATTAACGGTTCAACATATGGTCGTCTTGATTTAGAAAGTGCGGGTACACTTAGAGCTTCGTTATTTGCAACAGCAGGAAGCACAACGTTTTCCGCCGCAACAGATTTACTAACTTTTGATACGTCTGGCGGTGAAGCCATGCGCATAGACTCCAGTGGCAACCTGTTGGTGGGGACTACGACAGCAGCCCCTAATTCAACGACTACTATCAAAGGCGCTCTTGGTCTGGTGGGTACATCAGTAGCCAGCACATCAAATCTATTTTTCAACAACTCATCCAATGTGAAATATTGGGGAATAGCTACCGACCAAAACTTTTTTTACATAACAGACGCTGACTTTACCCATTATGCCTATGTTGGGCAAAGCATGACCTCTTGGGGTTTCGCTTCAGACAGAAGATTGAAAGAGAACATAGTGGATGTGCCTTATGGGTTAGATGCTGTAATGGCGATTCAGCCACGGGCTTTCAAATTCAAATCTAGTGGTGTTGAAACCATTGGCTTTGTAGCGCAAGAACTACAAGCTGTTGTTCCTGAAGCAGTAACAGGCACTGAGGTTGAATACTTAGATTCTGATACGCCACAGGAAAAGGCAAACAAGAGTTTAGGCGTGAGCAAAGATACTTTAATCCCTGTTTTAGTCAAAGCCATCCAAGAACAACAAGCCACCATTGAAGCCTTAACACAAAGAATTGAAACACTGGAGAACAACTAATGACTACAAACACATGGACAATTTCACAATGCGACAGAGAACTAGCTGACGGTGGCATCACCACAGCACACTGGCGCGTTAACGCAGAGCAAACTGTAGGCACAGGCGATGACGCAGTTACCTATACAGCCTCTAGCTATGGCACCTGTGGCTTCACCCCTGACCCTGAGTCTGGTGATTACACGCCTTACGACAGCGTTACAGAGGCTGAAGTATTAGGCTGGTGCTGGGCTAATGGCGTAGACCAAGAGGCTATTGAAGCATCTCTACAGGCTGATATAGACCTACAGATCACACCTACTACTGGTGCTGGAGTACCTTGGTAATGAACTACATATTAGACGCATTTAACATAGCAACTGCTCTAGTAGCCTTAGCATCCGCTATAGCAGCAGTTACACCTACCAAGAAGGACGATGACCTAGTGTCCAAGGCATACAAGTGGCTTGACATTATTGCATTGAACATTGGTAAGGCTAAGGATTGATGAGAATGGAGCAAGGCACTCAACTAGAGTTAGCTATGGAAGCATTAGAACGCATAGCACAACATGAGAAAGAATGTGGTGAACGCTGGGGTGAGGCTACTGCTGAACTCAGGCATCTTAGAGAAATGGCTATAGCACATTCTAAGAGATGGGAACGCCTTGCTTGGCTTGTTATTACTGTTGTAGTGACAGCAGCCGCAACAGTAATTACAACGACAATAGGAATATAGAACAATGGCAGAAGCAACAACAGTAAGCGCTGGTAACTTAGGAGGTTTACTAAGTGACTTTTTAAGCGGTCCCGGTGGCAGTGTTTTACAAACTGGTTTAGGTATAGACGCGCTTAATGAACTTAGAGGTATAGGTAAAACTGCTCAGACTGAAGGTTTAGCTATAGGTGAAAGAGCACAAGCAGATACAGCTTTTAAGCCTTTCTCTATCAGTACAGGGTTTGGTGGTGTACAGACTGGCCCTACTGGCGGTTACACTACTACGCTATCTCCAGAGCAACAGGCTTTACAAGGCCAGTTAGCAGGCATTACAGGAGGTTTAACAGGTGGTTTTGGTGTTGGTGCTCCTGATGTATCAGGTATCCAGGGTCAAGCTCTAGGAGGCGTACAGGGGCTTCTACAGCAAGCTCAAGGCGGTATTGCGGGTAGAGAGCAAGATGTGTATGACCGCATTAGAGCTACACAGATGCCTGAAGAACAGCGTCAACAGTTAGCTTTGAATGAGCAGTTAGCTTCACAAGGGCGTACAGGATTGCGTACAGCACAGTTTGGTGGTTCCCCTGAACAGTTTGCTATGGAAAAAGCTAGGGCTGAGGCTATGAATCAAGCTTCCCTTATGTCCATTAACCAAGCTGAACAACAGAGAGCTAGTGATTTAGCTGCTGCTACTGGTATGTTTGGTCTAGGCTCACAGGCATCCTTCCTACCTAGTGGTCTACAGCAGGGACAGTTAAGTAACATACAGTCTGCTTTAGGTCTACAGTACATGCCTGAGCAACAGCTACTTGGTTCCTTAACACCTGCTATCAGCTTGGCTGACATTGCGGGCACAGGTCAACGTCAAGGTGCTGGTTACTTAGCTGAAGCCGGTATGACAGGACTAGGAGAAAACCTAGCTGCTCAAAGAGGTAGAGCGGAAGGTTTAGCAGGACTGTATAATACACTACTACAATCAAGAGGCGATGTAGCAGCAGCAGGTGAAAGTACAGGTAATAGCTTGTTTGACTTTTTCTTAGGGAGATAGAGATGGCGTTTAACAGCGGTTTTAGTAGCGGTCTTAGAGGACTGTTTACAAACAATCCAGTAAACAAAGTAGGACCAACAGGACAGCCGTTAATAGGTGGTAGTAACATTACTGACTTGTTAACTAGGGGTGCTGGTGGTTTGCTTGGCAGGGACGTAAGATCTCCTGAAGAAAAGATATTGGCTGCTCAACAAGGTATAGATACAAGTACAGATCAAGGATTGCTACAATCTATAGATGCTAGGTTACGTTTTGAAAAAGACCCCGGTCAAAGAGCATCTTTAGAAAATCAAAAAAGCATAGTAAGAGGTAGAATAGCTGCTGCTGCTAGGCAAACAAAAGAAGATGAAACTACAGCTTCTGTAAACGCTATGGTTGAACCTTTATTGCGTAACTCAGGGCAAGAGGAACTAGCAGACTTAGCATTAAAAAATGCTTTAACAAGTACAGACGCTATGTCTTTGTTAAAAGACTTTAGTGCTGATAGAAAAAATATAACTAAAGCTAAAGGAGATTTTAATAGTTACATTATACAAAGTCCTGATTTTGAAGGTACTGAAGTAGCTAAACAAGCACAAGAAGGAACTCTTCCTGTAGTTCCTGAAAAGTATATGTCTCAATATATTACAAGTCTAAAAACAAAGGTAAATACTGATAGGTTTATTTCTAGTTTAGAAGGAAACGAAAGAGTTGGGAATATAGTTTCAGACTTAAAGAGCGGGGTTATTGATCTTTCAGGTGCTAGGCAAATGTATAAAGAGCAACAAGCAGGTGCTAAATTTTCTACTGTCAGGTACGTTCAAGATGCTAGTGGTAATGTTATTGCAGTTAGAGATCGTACAGTTAAAGGACAGCCGCCTGAAGTTGTTACTCAGTTAGCTGATGGTTCTTATAAAGTACTCCCTGAAAGCTCTCTAAGTACAGTAGAAACTCCTAAAGTACCTAAAGCTGCTAAAGGTATTACTAAAAATGATTTAGACTTTGTTATTGTTCGTTTAAAAAATGAGTACCCTCAAGCACTTGCCGATTATAATGATTTAGATACTGGCCTAAAAGAAGATTTTAAAACTCAAGTAGCTATAAGAGCCTCTGAAATAGCGGCCCAACAAGGCAATATACGAGATAAGTTTTTTTATTACAATGATGCTTTAGAAGAGCTTATCCCTCTTATAGAAGTTACTACAGAAAAAGGTATGTTTTTGGATACTAGCACAACATCTTTTAAAGCTCCTGCTCCTGCTAAAAGTTCTAATAGAGAAACAACGTGGGGTGTGGAATAAATGGCTGAAGCAACTACAGGTTTAATGAACGTAACTCTTCCTAATGGTAGTGTTATAAAAGATGTTCCTGAAGGAACTTCAGATGAAGCTATAAAAAATTATGCTTTATCTACTGGTTTTGCTGTAGAAGCAGACTTTGCAGGTGTTGCTCCTAAAGAAACAAAAAATCAAACGCAAGAAACTACAGATCTTTCTGCTTTTATGTCGGACATCCCCGGCTTTGCTGAAGGAGATCAGATTATTTCTGATAGAAAAGCACTGCAAGCTAAGACGGCTAGACCAGAACTGTGGGATGAGTTAGGTTTAGCTTTTGCCGCTGAAACATCAGACGTAGAAGATTGGACTATAGCGGCTACAGCAGCCGTAGCTGATCTAGCTTATGCTTTAGATGTAGAAGATGGTGTAGATAAACTGTATAGCCCTAGAGAGCTTTACGGTGATGAATATATGCTTATGTCTCAAGGTCAGAAAGCTAAGTTCTTAAAGCAAAAAAGATTAGAAGCAGTACAGGCAGAGTATGCAGACACTATAGCTGGACAAGAAGCATACGGTGCTAGTGAAAGTGCTAGAGTTGCAGGCTCATTAGCTAAAGAAGTGTTTACACCTACGTCTTTAATACCTTTTGGTGGGCCTTTAAAGAATGTGCTTATGAAAGGTTATCTTGTAGGTGCTCAAGGTGCTATAGCAGAACAAATTACTGAAGACAGGTGGTCGCCTATAGACACTATAGAGCGTGGCTTAATATCTTCAGTGGCAGTAGGAGCTACATCTAAAGTTCCTCAAGCAGCAGGAGCAATAATAGAGACAATAAAACCTACTTATCAAGCTCTACAGAACTCAGCTAAAGCTACTATAGGTAAAATTAAAAGACAACCGGAACCTGGGCGCGCTTCTATGGAAGCTGCTAATAAAATTGTTCAGAAAGTAGAGGATGAGTATGTAAGACTTATTACTCAAGAAGGTTTAGAAGATGCTAGTTTAGTCCATAGTACAGCACTAAAAAACCTAAACTTAAAAAACGATAATTTAGTTGCTATAAACATGCAAGCCTCTCAAAAACTGTCTATGCCTTCGCCCTCTTTAGCAGCTAAGATAGCTTTTGAAAATTCTCACCCAGTGTCTAAGATGTCTAAGGCTTTAAAACCTTTAGATGAGTGGGGTGGAAGACTTACTACCCGTATAGCTAATACTGATAAGAGAGCAGCTTTAGAAGTTCGTAAAATGGATTTCAACATCAACATAAACAATGTTAAAGATCAGCAAGAAATATCAGCTTTTTTTAATAGAGGCTCTCAAATAAATCAAGGTCTTGTAGATAAAGCTACAGGAGCTATACGCAACATAGGTCAAACAAAAGCAAGAAGAAATTTATTCGCACAGATGGATAACAATTTAATGAACGGCAATTGGAAAGCTGCTCAGAAAATTATAGACGAGAGTTTTCCTGAACTAAAAGGAACGCTTGAGCCTGTAAAGCAAATGCTTGCTAGAAAGATACAAGAGGCAAAAAAAGGTGGTGTAGATTTAGGTCAGATAGAAAACTATTTCCCTAGAGTTGTAAAAGATTTAGCAGGGCTTAGAAAAGACTTAGGTGTTAAAGAAACTACTATTATTGAACAAGCCATGAAAAGGTTTGCTAAAGAAAACAAATTAGTTGATGACCAGAATAGACCTATTATAGCTTTAATTGACGAAGCAGATGAAGCAATTATAATAAATAAAGTACTACAAGGTTTTACATTAGGTAAAAACGGTAGCTCTCTTACTAAACCTAGGGTAATAAAGCAGATACCTTTAGGGCTGCAAAGGCATTACGCTAGTGGGCCTGAAGCTCTACTTCTTTATTCAAACAGATTAAACAAACAAATAGAACTAAATAAGTTTTTTGGTACTCGCGCAGTTAACTCTAAAACAGGAGGTAAACCTTTTGAAGATAGAACTACAGCGGGTGAGATATTAAGAGATTTACAAGGTAGAGTACCTGACGCTAAGATACAGGAACTTACTGATTTATTTAATGCCAGATATATAGGTGAGCAGCAAGTAATGTCAAAGTGGGCTGCTGGTGTGCGCGATGTTAGCCATGCTATTACTTTAGCAAATCCTATGTCTGCTATTGTGCAGTTAGCAGACGCTAGTGCTGCTGGTTTTCAAAACGGTATAAAGGAAGCAGCTACTGCATTATTAAAAATAAAGAAAGGTCAGCTTACTGCTGATGATCTTGGGGTATTAAATAAACTATCAGCGGAAGTAGCAAACAACGAAGGCTTTTCAAAAGCTCTTAACGAGTTATTTAAATACTCTGGTTTTTCTAGGGCTGACAGGTTTGGTAAAGATGTTATTATAGATTCTTCTTTGCTGAAATATCAAAAGATGGCTCAGTCTGACAAAGGCAAAGCAGCTATTAGGGAAAAATGGGGAGAGTTTTTTGGAGCAGATACTCAACAACTTATTGATGACTTAAGCAGCAAGACAATAACAGATGATATTAAGTTTCTGGTCTATAACGACCTAGCGGACGTACAGCCTATTTCTTTATCTGAGATGCCTGAAAAGTATCTCAGGATGAAGAATGGTAGGTTAGTTTACCAGATGAAAAGTTTCTTCTTAACTCAACTAGACATGATACGCAGAGGTATTGTGGATGAGTTTAAAGAAGGTAGTAAAAAGAAAGCTTTAAGAAACGCAGGTATGTTTGGCATTATTATAGGATCTAATGCTGGCATACAAGTAACTAAAGATGTTCTTTTGGAAGCAAGTGATAAGCCTTTAACACTAGATAACTACTGGGATAAAGCAGTAGATTCAGCTATGGCTTTAGTGTTTGCTAGTAAATATAATCAAGAAAAATATCTTAGTCGAGGAGACTTTGTAGGGTATGCTTCTAACATGGTGGCACCTCCAGCCCTAGGGTTAGCTACGGATTTATTTAAAGTGGTAAATGCAGAAACTGAGGATAGACCAGAGGAGGCTGCTAAGTTAATGAAAAGAGTTCCAGTTGCAGGTTCTTTAGTTTATAACTATACAGCAGGTGGTATGGAGTATAGGCAAGAAAAAAGAGAAAAAGAAGAGTTAGATAAGTTCTTAGGAAAATAGAAACAATGGGGGCGTAATGCCCCCTAGTTCCCTTAAGCTACATCAGCAAACTTAACCTTACCAACATCACCACGCATACCCGCCTTCATGTATGTAGTAGCTCTACCTTCAAAGAAGTTCTGGTGCTCTACACCTAGTACATCATCCAGCCAGTCCAGAGGATTATCTTTGACATTATAGTTAGGCTTTAGTCCTAGCTGTAGCAGTCTACGGTCAGCAATGTACCTAATGTACTGCATCATCTCTGCCTTAGTCAATCCTTCAATATCCCCTTGCTCAAACACTAGGTCCAGGAATCTGTTCTCTAGTTCCACCATCTCCCTACAAGCTTGGTAGATCTCAGCCTTGAACTCATCGTCCCAGATGTCTATGTTCTCTTGTATAAACTCTCTGAACAGCTTAGTCATTGCTTCTACATGCAGTGATTCATCTCTGATGCTGTATGTAATGATCTGACCCATGCCCTTCATCTTACCAAACCTAGGGAAGTTCAGTAGGATAATGAAGCTAGAGAACAACTGTAGACCTTCAGTGAACCCAGAGTACACGGCAAGTGCCTTAGCTATGCTTCTCTTGTCGCTTCTCTTGACTCCTTTAGTGACCTTTATAGAGTCAATGTACTCATGCTTGGCTGCCATAGCCTCGTAGTCTGCAAACGCCTTATACTCAACCTCAGGCATTCCTACGGTGTCTAGTAGTAGGCTGTAGGCATGTTGATGTATGGACTCCATGTTGTTAAAGGCACCCATCATCATACGGGCTTCAGGCTTCTTAAAGATCTTCATGTATCTATCTACATAACCAGAGCTAACATCTACATCTGATTGTGTAAACAGTCTGAAGATCTGTGTAAGCAGGTTCTTTTCTTCAGCAGTCATAGTCTGCCAATCTTTCACATCATTGTGCAGAGGTACATCCTCTGGGAACCAGTGCATCTGATTCTGCTGTGAGTAGTAGTCAAACATCCAAGGATGCTCAAATGGTTTGTAGTAATCTCTTGTTCCTAGTAGGCTCACGCTACATCTCCCTCTTTAATAAATATACCTTCACTGTTCATGTGACCTTTGCGGTCCTTGATGTCATTGTAGGCTACTGTCATACATTCCTCCAGCGTAGTGTCGTGCATAACTGCAAGTGTATTCAACACCACAAGGCAGTCACCAATGTCATCTAACACTGGCCTCTGCTTTGCTATGTTATCCCCTAGCTCACCTACCTCAGACACTAGCTTTGCAAACTGTGCCAATGGTGTGCTGTTGTTTATGATACCCCTAGACATGCTCCAGAGGTTTATCTTGTGTACTAGATCTTCAGTCATCATGCGTCCTGTAGTACGTTAGTTACTAACGCTGTTTCAAATAGCTTCATTAAGAATACAGTGTCTGCACTGCTCAAAGAAGAACTGCTCATGGCTCTAAGAAAATCATCCTGCTTATCCCATCCTATGATTATAAGCTCTTTGAAGTTACCCTTAGCGTCCTCTAGTATATCATCTGCATCCGCTGCTTCAGGTGCTAGTTTAATTATATTACTCACTGAAGTGTGTCTCCAATACTATTAGCTTGTCTTCTGCATCAGCTATCTTACCTACTAGTGTATCCATAGTCTCCACTAGGTTACTATGGTCACCTATAGCTGCTGGATTATCAATATACACTTGTAATTCAGATTTATGTATATCAATCAGAGAGCTATAGTAGCCTTTAAGTGCCGTTATCTTTGAATCTATCATTGTATCCTTCCTCCAGTAAATCTTTATACTTTTTTATGTATTCTCTGTATCTTAAAGGATACAGTTCTCTTTTCTTCTGGTTGTCCATGTAACTGGCCCACATCTGATAGCAGTAGGTATCATAGTCTACTTCTCTATCTTGCTGTCTATAGTACTCTATAAACTCAGGCCATCTTACATGTTCATTAGTCTCTTGTATATAGAACAATGCTCTATATATTGGGTGATCATCCTTCACAGCTTAGGCACTCCCCTTCCTCAAGGTTAATTCTTGGTATCTTAATGTTAACATTCTCTGTATTTCTAGCTGCCGTAGAGCGCAGGTAATACATAGATTTGAGTTTGTTAGCTCCTGTCCAATGTACGCTGTTAACATACTCCAGATACTCATCATGTACCTCCTGTGGTGCTGTAGCCGGTGGTGGGTTAAAGAATAAATTAACAGACTGTGCCTGGCATACATACTTCTGACGCTGGTAGGCGTGCTCAATAATCCACATCTGATTCAGTTCAGGTGCAGTCTTGAATACATCTTTCTCATCTTGAGTAAGTCCATCAAGCTCTGCCACAGATCCTTCAGCAGCCGCAATATCCTTCCAAGTCTTCTCATTGTTCATGCCCTTAGACTCTAGTAGTTCCATCAAGTACTTGTTCTGTACCTTGTATGATCCTGTCAGCGTCTTGTGCGTAAATACGTTAGCCCTTGTAGGCTCAATTGAAGGAGACGTTCCACCGCATATAATGCTACTAGAGGCATTAGGAGCAATAGCAAGAAGGTGAGAATTACGCATACCGCTACCATCCATATCAGGTGCAATGCCGCGTATCTCACCAAGAAATTTACTTGCTTCACTGGCCTGTTCTTTGATGTGTTTAAAAGCTCTGTTATTGAAGGAGGACGCGTACATACTTTCAAAAGGAATGCTATTACGTTGTAAGTAACTATGAAACCCCATTGCTCCAAGGCCAATTGCGCGTTCTCTATATGCACTATAAGCGGCCTTTGCAAAGCCCTTCTTATCATCTGCAACATGATACATAAACTCCTGTAAGCTATCACACTGTTCGCTTATGCCTACAGTCTGGATAGCATTGTCAATAAAGTGTTCAATGATGTTGTCTAGCATGGTAACTAGATCAGCAATGAACATAGGGTGATCCTTCCATTCATCAAAGTACTCTAGGTTTACACTTGACAGGCAGCAGACTGCTGTACGGTCCTCACCTGTAGGTAGTGTAATCTCTGAGCATAGGTTACTCTGGCGTACCTTTAAGCCTAGCTCCTGCTGAGACTCAGGCAGTGCATCATTACACCTGTCCATGTTTACAATGTATGGTTCACCTGTCTCTGCTCTAGTGTGCAGTAGCTGCCACCACAAGTCCCTAGCTGATACAGTCTTGATAGCCTGCTTAGACTTAGGGTCTATGAGTCTCCAGTTATCATCATTCTTTACACGCTTGAGAAAGGCATCACTAATGTTAACACCATTGTGTAGATTAAGACATTTACGATTAAGATCTCCGCCAGTGGTCTTTCGCATAGCAATGAATTCTTCAATCTCTGGGTGGCTGATGTCCATATACGCCGCATAACTACCCCTTCTTGTAACGCCTTGGTTAAAGGCTAGCATCTGACTGTCTACAACGTGCATGAAAGGGATGCTACCAGTAGACTGACTACCGTTAGCAGTAGAAACCCCGTTACTCCTAACATCACCCCAATAGCCTCCCAAGCCTCCACCTCCACTTGCCAGCCATATGTTCTCATCATAATGAGAAGATAGACCGCCACGCGAATCAGGAACATAATTGAGAAAACAGCTAATAGGTAAACCGCGAGTGGTTCCCCCGTTGCTAAGTATAGGAGTGCTAAAACCAAACCAGCCCTTGCTACTGTAGTCGTAAAGTCGCTGTGCAAGATCGTAGTCAGTATACTCTTGATACGTTGCGCCATAGACTGAGGCTCTTGCGAATGCTTCTTGTGCATGGGTTTCATCCTGCCATAAGTATCTATCTTTGAGTGTCTCTACTGAGAAAGTGTTTAGATTATCTTCTCTAGCATAGTCAATGGTTATGCCTAGGTAATCCTGTTGTCCAATCTTATTTGTCATCTAGTGTCTCTTCTTTTTCCAGTAGTGCCATCAGTCTGTTCTCATACCATTGTGCTTTGCGTAGGTCTTTAACAGCGTTGCCCTTGCTTCTACAGCGCCATCTGTATTTGAATGAGTTACCTCTAAGAAAACCTATGAATTCTTCTCTGGATAACATAGACTCCATAGCGTCAATACATTCTACAGCACCTTGGTCTGCATAGTGTGTAGGGTTATTAACATCATCGTCCACAGGGGGTGCTGTTCCCCAAGGCATTTCCCAATCAGTCTTAAACTTATACCCTTGGCGCGTGTAGCTGCTTGCCATCTTTGCTTCCGGCATCTTTTCATCTTTAGTAGGGAACAAAGGATGCTGGTCTGGGCCATTTCGGTGCCATTTGTTTATCCTGTTCCATGCTTCCGGTGATTCATCATCAATACTCTTGGTCATCATCGTCTCCC
>Ga0208545_1000857_pt1 | contig 14034 bp, 5 predicted proteins | sample DEB08_DNA_12_FD_185498 | JGI IMG/M metagenome (GOLD analysis project Ga0208545, IMG submission 185498) | Aqueous microbial communities from the Delaware River and Bay under freshwater to marine salinity gradient to study organic matter... | ecosystem: Environmental > Aquatic > Marine > Coastal ... | reverse complement strand
ATCAGAAGAAATTGCCTCTCTTATATATTCTATTTATGGAGAAGCGTTAACTTCGCACAACGGAAACATAAATAAAAACATGCCTATAAAATCTTTTAATAATCTAAAAGAAAGATCTAAAAATGTGGCTATAGTAGCAGAGTTTTTAAATATAGTAGAATCTACAATGGAATCCGCAGAAGTAGGTCCTACATATAAACAGATGTTAGACATGCTTATATTCCACGGTGCAAAAACAAAGAGTAAAGTATCTCCTACAATTGTATCTGGTAAAGGTAAGTTACGTTTAGGTGATGTAGAAATATCTACAAAAGATTATAGAGCTAGAAATAGAGAGATAATTGATTGGTTAAAATCAAACAAAAGACATCATGTATCTAAAAACTATATGAATTCTAAAACAGATGGTAACTATAACAAATGGTTAGTAAGTAATAGAATTGTATACACTGATGCTGCTCCTAGAGTAAGCGAGCCTCTTGGTTATAAAGATGGTATGGTGTTTATACAGCCTACACTGCGTTATGCACCTCTTAAGTCAGAGGCACCTGCAGTTGAAAAAGAATCTGTCAGCCCAAATCAGCTAATAAGAAAGCCTGTAAGTAAAGAAGAATATGATGAGGCTAAAAAAGAATATGATAGGCTTAATAAAAAAGAATCTCCAGACTTTTTAGAAATGGAGGAAATGATAAGACTTATGGACGTAATAAAGACCTTTCAAGAGGGGGTTGCTACACGTGAAAAAGAATCTCCTAAGCCGATTCAGCCTGAATCTAAACCATCACCTGGTCCTGGAGTTATGCGTTTGGAAGACTTACCTAAAGAGTTCCAAGCAGAGGCATCAGCTGCTTTAGCGGCGTTATCAGGAGGTGCAGCTTTTAATATAGATGCAGACTTAGGTCCTGCAGCACCATCTAAGAAATCAGATATAACAAAATCTCAAGATAAAAATAACTGTGAATAATGAGTTGTAAAGTTAGTATAGATAAATTATCAGCAAAAGCTCTAAACAATCCTTCACAGGATTCTTTATTGTATAAACAATTATTAAATATATCTGATAATAACGGAGAAGTAGCAGAGAGACTATATAACGTGTTAGACACACAAGAGTTTAAAGAATGGTTCCAAGGATCTGATTATTTAAACACAATTGGTGAGCCTGTACTAGCAGGAGAGTTTTATACAAATGCTAAAGGAGAAAGATGGTGGTCTAAAGCAATTAACAAGCAAGACGCAATTACTAAGTTTCCATTTGGATTAAATAGAGTTCCTGGGCTTACAGCTGCACAAGTAAATGATATTGCAAACTTCTCTTATGCATACATGTTACGATCTGCTGATAGTGTTGAAAATACAGATACTATAAAATTGTCTTCTATTGTAGGTATTATAAACTCGCTACACGGCATAGCAGCTGATACAAACGACATGGAAAGGTTTAATGTTCTTGAGATTCTAAAACAGGATATAAGAACAAAAGATTCTAAGTTTCTAAACCTTATACAAGATAGACTTAGAGCTGATGGCCTTGTCGAAGATGAGATTAGTGAAGAAGACAGAACTAGCCCTTTAAACTTAAAAGAAAAATACTTTACATCACCAAAAGACAGTGCATCTGTTAGTTTAAAGTTAATGATAAAGTCATTAATGGATACTAGTAAAACAGATAATACTTTAGGTAGACCTGTGCCTGCAAGTTATAGTGCTACATTTAACCTACTGCTTAGAGATCTTGCAGGAGTTGTACCTTATAATAATGGTGAGGGTGTAGTAGATGTATACAATGTATATATAGATAAGCTACGAGTTCTTTCTGTAGATTACCCATACTTAAGCCAACTAATTGCAAAACTAGAAAATGCAGACGAGCATGTAAAAACTAGATTTGTAAATGGGTTAGCGCTAGAGAAAATAAACTACACACAAACACTCTACGAGGGAGGCCTTAGACAAAAGATATACAAGTTAGGTATGCCTAGCGCACAACAAGGTTTTGAGTTAATAAGAGCTGAGTGGACAGAAAACTTTAAGAACAAAATGTTTACGTATAATAAAAACGCAAACATAATTCTTAACGAAGACTATGCCAAACAAGCAATAGTAAAATACAGAGCTCTACAAAAGAATGCACGAAAAGTATCTAAAACTAGTTTAGATAGTGTGCAAAAAGAGCTTAGAAATCTATTGAACTTTATTGGTATAGAACTATCTGATAAAGCTGTAAAAAAGTTTTATAATAGTAAAGAGTCTATATTTGAGGCTCTAGAGTCTACTCCTGGTAACCTTGGTTTTGTATTTAACGATAAAACTGCAGGTATACCGTCTTTAATAAAAAGATTTGGAGAACGCACTAAAGGCAGAAGAGATACAATAGAATTATCTGATCGAGATTTACCTATTAAAAATGAGCGAGCTGTACGTAAGCTTGCTATGGAAGAAGAAAGATTTAGACCAGAGTTTGTAGACAACAGTACTTTAGGCCCGCAGGGTGATATGTATTGGGGATTTGGAGATTACAGCTGGATGGCACAAGTGCTAGACACAATGAATGCAGAAAATAGTGATTATCTAGAACGTTTAGCTAAATTACCTTACAATATAAACTCTAAGTGGATAAACCAACTGCAGAATGGAGCAGAGGTAAATAGATCTGTGTTTATGCAGATGAAAGAAGATAATAGATACGAAGGTACTAAATACTTCCAACTGCAGGAACCTGATCAGCTAGCAGACAGAATTGCTAGAACTATGAATGGAGAGCATATTCTTATGACTCCAGGTAACTCCAGAACACTATACACACTGTCAGGATTTGAATACGAAAGCAGTGGAGTGAATGTTACATACAATCCTAAAACTAAACAATACGAGTTTGAGTATGTATTTGACAAAGAAGGTAAGAATAACGTTATTGAAACTTTTAGAGGATATATAGAAGACGAGTTTGCTTCTATGGATGTAGCGTATGAACAAGTGTTTAATAATAAGCTTGCAAAGAAAGATCAAGTAGTAAACTATCATTACGATAAAAATGGAAACGAACGAGATTCTGATGGTAAGCCTGCAGGTAATGCATTTAAACATACATTGTTTCCAGAACTTAGTTTTGGTGAAGCATATTCTCAAGGGTTTTACACACAAGATGGTAAACCTATATACAGCTCTGAGCTAATTGCAAACGAAAGAGTTACCGACTTAATTAAAATGCAATATGAAAAGTATGTAACTAGTCAAATAGAACAAGCTGTAGAATATAAAATAATAGACAGAACATTAGCAAACAGAGAGCTACCTACAAACTTACTTAAGACAGAAAGATTTGCAAAACTAGGTGATCTTGCTAATGGTAGAGTATTTACAGATTACGTGCTTTCTAATATTGTAGCAAACGTTGAGTCTACTAAATTATTTGTAGGAGACATCAAGTTTTACAAAAATCTAGATGACTTTGTAAAAAGAGCTAACCTGTATACAACTTCTGTAACTCAAATGAGATTTATAAAAGGTGAGGTACACTCTGAATATCTGCAAGCAACTGTAGATGACATATTCTCCCCGTCTAAGTATATACAAGACATAGAAGGATATGAGAATGTAGACCTTGCTGATGCAACTACCTGGATTACACCAGAGCTACAAAAGCAAAGAATGAAAGGGTTTGGTGAGTTTACTCCTGAAGTAGAAGCGGCGTATGATCGTATGATGAAAGGAGAAATGCAGGTTTCTGATATACTAAAGTTTACACCACGTAAAAGTGCAGCTAGAGGTACAGAAATAAAAAACGGTATGAATATACCTTACAGAGAAAAAACTGCGGAGGTAGTATTATGGCCTGGATTAGTTAGAGATGCGGGGCTTAAAACTTTGTACGACGCAATGCTGCAAGAAGAACAAGACTACAAAACAATGACAGGCGCTACACTAGGAATGTCTGTATCTGTAGAGTCTGCAATTAAAGTTGGTGCAGGTACAAAAACTAAGATAGATGATAATCAGGGTAACATAATAGAAGATGTTACATTAAATCCAATTGTAAGATCTCATTTATTGTACGGTAAACAACAAGAAACAAAAACAAAAGGAATAAAATCTACAACATTTGCTTCACAGCTGAAGTTAAATATTCTTGCAGATATTGATGACACAACTCTTATTGGAGATAGATCTGGTGTAGAGTGGAGAGAAGAAGTGGAAGCTAATGAAATCGCTATATCTAATTTAGGTAGAGAAGAATTCTTAACTAAATATGGTATAGATGAAAACTTTGATGTAGACGAAGAGACATTATATAAAGCACTTATAGATACATTATCTAGACAGTCATTTCCTGATACAGCACTTATAGAAGGATTAGAGAACGGGTTAAAGTTTGACGCCATATTCCAATCTAGAAAAAAGGTGATGAACTTGTTAGCCAATGAGCTTACCAACTCTACAGTAACTTATAGTACAAACGGGGCTAACATGGTTCAGATAAGTTCTTTTGGTTTGTTTCAAAAACCTGAAAGTATAACGGCTCTAACAGAAACTAATAAGTCTAGTATTAGATACCTAAAAGATGGTAAACTAAAACCGCCTAGAATAGAAAATGGTAAACTCATAATGGGAGATATATTTATACCATACTCTTACATAGAAAATATTCCAGGGCATGAAAAGATGTCTAGTGCTGAACTAAAAAGGCGTATAGGTAAAGATGTACTTACAGTAGTAGGTTATCGTATACCAAACCAATCTTTAGCATCTACTGATGCATTAGAAATTGCAGGTATCTTACCTAAAGAAGCTGGTGACACTGTAGTTGTATACGAAGAGATGACCGCAAAAACAGGGAGTGACTTCGATATTGATAAATTATTTATGCTTATACCTAATGTAGAGTATAATAAAGAAACACAAAAGCTAGAGTTAATAGATCCTAATGGCAAAACTAAAAAGTCTTTAGAAAACAAAAGAATTCTTTTATATAAAGAGTTGTTTGAAACAGTAGAACAGTATCCTAGAATAATAAAGTCTATTGACACACAAAAGTTAAAATCTAATGCGTACGAGCTAATAGAATTAGCACAAGAGCAAGATGACTTTGACGGGTTAAAACTATTCACAGGTGAATTCCAACAACAACTTAAAACAAGATTCTCTGCAGGTGCAGCTGGTGTAGGTGCTACAGCAAATAATACTATTGATAATGTGATGGGGCAATCAGCAAAGCTACATGTTCCATATATAGGAATGGGAAAATCTGCTACAATAGGTGACGAAGTTAGAACTATATTATATAGCACAGAAAGAGTAAATGGTGATCTTATATCTGAAGCCATGTCTGGTTACATGAACGCATTTGTGGATATAGAAAAAGACCCATATATTACTAAAATAAACTTTACAAGACCTGTAATGAACGTTGCATTTTTAATGTTGCGTGCAGGTATAGATCCTAAATTTATTAATGCATTTATTAAACAACCTAAAATTGTAGAGTATGCTAAACAAGCTGACTTAGGTAGATCTAAATTGTTAAATCCTAATAGATTTGTAAGCGAAGAGTCCGTGCTACAAAAGCTAGGTGCACAACCATCTATAGTAACACCTAACATGACGTTAGAGAATCTGTTAAATGAAATAAACCCTGATACAGATAACACAGAATTCTTACAAGACGAAGTTTTAAACTATTTTGCATTTCTACACCCAATAGGCGAAAAAGTATTTGCACAAAACTTAGCCTCTAAAGTACATACAGAAGGTACAGGACAAAATTTATTAGCTACAAAACTAATGATTGCAAGAATAGATGAAATATCTAGTGACCCTAATCAAGTTGTAGCTAATTTTGAAGCTAAGTTTAGAGAAGGTACAATGCTGGGAGCTTATTTAGAAAATGGCCCAGAGTTGTTTGAAGACGCATTTTCTGATAAATTCTTGTCAGGTAGATTTGATGCAGTTAACGGGCAAATAGAACAGCTGTTAGGAGATTATTGGAAGTTTGATTTTAGAACTAGAGAACGAATAGAAGACGCAATGTATTCTTATATGTATTCTACACATGACTTTACAGGATCTCTAGAGTCTTTAGTTTTTGATACAACAACTGCAAAATCTTTAATACCGCAGTTTTTAGATATGAAAACAAAACGTCCTGAAAGTATACTATTAAATGTTTTACTAAAACATAAATACAATAGAAATGCACCAGGTAACTACGCACTGCCTAGTCAAATATATATGGCTAACACCAAACATATGCCGCCTGACACAATTAAAGCTGCGCGAGCAGAATGGGAGGACATGCTAAACTCTGAAGACCAGGAAGTTAAAAAGTTTGCAAATGATCTTGTATCATACGCATACCACACATCAGGATTTAGAAGAGGTATACAAACTTTCCATCAACTAGTTCCTACTATTTGGAATGTAGAAAGTACATTTAATGATACTGTAGATTACTTAAACTTAACTGATGATATTTCTATAGGGCAAGGTCTAGAACAAATTGTACAGCATGAGCATACAAATAGATCTTTAGCTCCTAAAGCTAGAAATGTTAAATCAATTCAACCTGGTATAGAATTAAGTGAAGGATTTATATCTAAACAAACTAATCCTTATTTAACTAGAGTAGTGGGAGATCAGCTAGGGCTGTATAAACTATACGGTGGTAGAGTAACTTCTCAAGGAGGGCCTGTACAAAATGTATACGCTAGAATAGATACACTAGGATTTAAAGGTGAAGATGGTTTTAGAGTGGTAGAATATAAATTTGGGGAACCAAACGTAAAGAGTATCTTTGCAGATAATAAAGTAGAACTAAGCGAAGCTTTAAATGAAGTTATAAATGGTAATCTTTTAATTGGACAAGAATTCCAGGAGGCCATGCAAGCAGATAAAGCTAGTGAAATAAATAAATGTAAGTAATGAGTTGTACTATAAAAGAAGATTTAGTAGCAAAATATACCAAAGAATTTAATCCTGTAGAAGGAAAAGAAATTGCTGAGGGTATATACGAGTATATACATACGCCTGCATTTACTAGAGAGTTTGGTGACTTTACAAAAGGATTCACAAAAGACACTACTAAGCTTAAAGATGGTTATCCTACGATAGAAGCGATTGAAGAGCATTTCAAAAGAAAAGGAATGACATCTAAAAAAACGCTACCAGCTGCTTACATGGATTATATAGATACATTTACTCCACAAAGCGCTGAACAGCTTAGAAAGCTTTTATTACAGAAAACACAAATTGCTTATAACAACGTAGCTAAAGATGCTGCAGATCTTCAGGATAGTTTTGAGAAAGGTGTAATGATGAAAGCAAAGGACGATGTTAGACGTCGTGCTAAAGAAAGATTAAAGAATCAGTTAGAAAAGATACTAACTAGTTTAAAAGTAAAAAATACAGAAATAGGGCTTGCAGAATATGTACAAGAAGTGGATACATTACTTACTAATGTAAATAAAGCGCTAGATAATTTAGCTCTAGACGTATCCGATTACTATCAGAACTTAACTAAGTTTACATATTTTAATGCTATTGAGGATGTTGTTTATTTAATAGACACTAAAAGTCCTGCAATAAAAAAATACTTTGAAAAGAAAGGTATAAAGTATAAAGATTTAGTATCTCGTATAGTTAGTACAAGAAAAAGATTAATTGAGGGATACGTAGATAGAATAGGAGATGTTTGGGGAGAGTTGCCTGGAAAACAGTTAAGGCTTGCGGAAAGAAGATTTAGAAATGCTTTTGAACCTAGAAGTGTTTGGTTAAGAAATAACCCTGGAGCTAAGAAAGCAGATTATCAAAAAGCATTAGACGAGCATGTAGCAAATAGAGTAAAGCAAGAAGAGCAGTCTATAAAAGACAGTCAGAAAGCATCTATTAAAAATATGCTAATAAATAAAAGTCAAGATATTAGTTTTCTTGATGCATTATTTGGTAACCCTAGAGATCTTACTGATGAGATAGTACAAATAGCTGTAGAAATATTAGACTCTGCAGACTATAATGTAATGCGCGAGACTATAAATAAAACAAAAGAAGCGTATGATCTATTCGAGCGATTTAAAGTTGGAAAAGATACTAGAAACATGCAAACATTGTATGATGACTTACTAGCAAAAGATGGAAAAGGTAATTTAACAGGATATTTAATAGGTCCTATTAAATCAGAGTATTATATACAAAGAAGAGAAAAAATAAATGCTTTGAAAGAAGCAGAGGAAGAGTTTGGAGAAGAGAGTAATGAAGCTATAGCAGCTAAAAGAGCTTACACTCAATGGTCTAGAGTAAACCAAGTTAAAGATCAGGATGGATATAAACCTGCATCTAAATGGAATAACCCTAAGTTTGCGTATTTTAGAGATAAAAAAAATAAAGGGCAAGCTAATTATGATATGTACCAATTCTTAACAGACCTTGCAAATAAAAGAGATCAAAACTACTTAGGGCACCCTGCAGGATTTAAATTACCTGCTATAGAAAAATCAGGGTTAGAGAATGTTTTTGAAAACGGTGTAATAGATTGGGTAAGAGCTGGTCTTGGAGATAGTTTTAAGGTAAGAGCATCAGATATAGAATTGCATAAAGAGAATCCAGACGAAGTAGAAATGGAAGTTTGGAATACTTTAAAAAGACAGATTAAAGTACTTGTAGACGCAGATACAACTGAGTTAAAAACAATACCTAAATATTTTAGAAACTATAATAAAGTAGATGAAAAGACACAGTCTTATGATTTGCTTAGTATATATCTAATGGATTATTGGGGGTCTACAAACTATGCAGAAAAATATAAGGCATTACCTATGCTAGAAGTATTTAGAGAATCTTTAGCTACAAGAAAAGTGGTTCAAAGAACTTTAGGCGGTAAAACTAAAATAGCTGCAAAGCTAGGGTTTGGAGATCAAACACCTGCAACAGTTCCTGGAGATCAGTCTAACTCTTATAAAGCTTTAAGTAGTTTAATAGAAGACAGATTGTATGGAGTTAAAGCTCTAGGTAATCCATTTATGCAGAAACTAACATCTTCTTTAATGAAGTATACAGGTAATCTGTTTTTAATAGGTAACTATTTCTCTGCAGGAGCTTCTGTATTTCAAGGTAAAACTATGACGTTTATAGAATCTGTAGGTGGTATAGATTTTAATAAAAAAGATGTTGCAAAAGCAGAGTTAAAATATGATGCAGATATAGTTAACATCACAGGAGACATAGGTAAAATTGTACCTAGCTCTAAAACAGGGTTATTATCTGAAATATTTGAATCAACACAAGATTTTAGCGCTGTAGCAAAAAAGTTTGCAGGTGCAACAAAAACTAGTCAGATTGCAGATACCAACTCTTTACATTTTGTAACTAATATAGCAGAACACTATATACAAAACACATTAATGTATTCGTTTTTACAAGGAATAAAAGTTAAAAATTCTAAAGGGGAATATATAAATAAAAAAGGGGAGGTTGTTAAGTCAAGAGAAGAAGCTATGACTTATGATGAAGCCTATGAGATAGACAATAAAGGAAAGGCCCCTAGACTTAAGATAAAATCTTTTGTAGGAACAGGAGCATCAATAGAGCTTAAAAGCGGGTTAGAAATATCTTTAAAAGATAGAAGAAAAGCTGAATTTCAAGTAAAAAGATACCTGAATCATTTAAATCGTAGACTAAACGGTAACTACACTACAAATAACCAAGCTATGGCGCAAAGACATGCTGTAGGTAAGTTAGCATTTATGCTTAGAAAATGGTTAGAACCAGGAATACGTAGAAGATATAGAGGTATAGGAACATCTTTAATACCAAATGAAGCGCTTACGGCAGAAGATTTGTACTACAGTAGAGAAATACAAGATCTAGATGAGGGTACATATACAACTACAGTTAGATTTATTAGAAATCTATTTAGAGATTATAAAAAATTCTCTTTAGAGCTAACAACTGATAACTGGGCTAAACTATCTGCTAGAGAAAAAGCTAATATTTTAAAGACTGTAACAGAAATGACTATAATGCTTATAGCCGCTAACGTTAGTGCTTTACTATATTCAGCAGCACAAGATGAAGATGATGAAAAACAAAAAGCTCTTATGATGTTAACCGCATTCTACACACGTAGATTGTATTCAGAACTTAGAGCATTTACATCTATTACAGAAGGGCTTAGAATATTAAGATCTCCTGCAGCATCTATAAGTTTAATACAAAATGGTATTGAATTAATGGATCAACTTTACTCAGATATTGCAGCTGTAAGTATGGGAGGTGAATTTGAAACATACACACAAGGTAAACGTAAAGGGACATTAAAACTTGAAAAAGAATTCAAAGATTTAGTTCCTATATGGTACCAAACAGGTAGAAAAATAGACGAAGCATTAGGATTCTTATATAAACCAGTAAAATAATGAAGATAGCTTTTGGAATACAATGGGCAAAAGGATTATTATTTGGGATTAGACATTTCCAACCAGAAGAATATGCTCCTTACTATGAAATACAATTTTTTTTAGGATTAATACAAATTTTTATAATTATAGATAATGGCAACACTTACGATAACACTGACTGAAGCTGTCACAATGGGTGACGGTAGTACTGATAGAGGTACAACAAACGTACACACTGAAACTGTAAATGAAGTATCTCACAGAATAATGGATGTGGGTACTAACTTTGTAGACGTGATTAAATTTGGTGCAGCTGCAGCCGCAGGTACATTTAAAGACGGGTCTGTACAATACTTACGTATTACAAACTTAGATGCTTCTGCAGATATTTTCTTACGAGTATCTCAAGCAGATTCTGAATACTTTGTAAAAGTAGAACCAGAAGATCATTTTTTATTAGGCAATAGTTTGATGAATGCTATAGAAGATGGAGACTCATCTAGTACAATAGGTACTACATACGATGCCCCAACTGCTATAGATAAAATATCAGCAAAATCTAGTAGTGGTACGATACAAATTGAAACATTTGTAGCTTGTCAAGATTAATAGAGAGAGGGGCTCAAGGCCCCTCTATCTAACTCTAGCACAACAACAAGTAATCAACAACAACACGCTAGATTTTTAATATATTAATCTATAATAGAATCTGCAACAAGTCTGCGTTCTGCTAACTCATCTTCGATTTGTTTAATTACATCTCGTTTAGATTCTTCATAGTTTACAATATCATCTTCCATAGTAGCATGATCAAATGCTGCATAGTCAGATTCTAAGTAAATAGTATCATTCTCACCATTAGTAATAGCAATAGGATAGTATTCACAGCATCGCATTTTTGTATTGTTATAGTCAGTAGGAACGGCTACAACGTTACGAGGACTAACTAATACTTCAAGTATTACTCTATCACTGTAACCAAAATCATGTACATATTGCATAGAGCCTACATGTAAACCTGCAGAACAAGTTACATCAGGATCAGAATCACACTCTTCTCTTGGCATTGTAATAGGCTCACCCATTTTAATAGTCATACCATGAGACCCAGAATGGAACGGTTTAAACGTCATAGAATGATTAAGAGTTTCTTCCACACGCTCACCTGTTTCTTCGTCATAACGAATACTTATAACCTCTTCACCTGTTTCTACATCAAACTTACGTTTAACAGCTACAGCTTTATAAGCTAAGAAATATCCCTTATCAGTGATAGGATGTCCATTATGTTCTAAGAATCCGAACAGCTGTTGTCTAACACCTTTATCAGGGTTAAGCAACGTGTTCTTCCAGAAGTTAACCAGAGCTTCTACGTTTAAACCTTTGTCAATATATTCTAAAAGCTTTTTAGCAAGAAACTCAGGTATCGGATCGCTTGTACCTTTAAGATACATAGCAGAGTTACCATCGAATTCAAATCTTCCATCAGAATTAAATTCAATTTTCTTTGCAGGATTGCAAAGTTCTTCTATCTTTGTAATAATATCTTCCCTCTCAGTTAGAATATTACACGAATTGTATTGCTTTACGAGAGCAATAACTAATTCAGCATCAGGAGAATCCTTTCGGATTCTCTTGTGCTTTCCATCAATAATTACTGTAACGTCACTCGGCGTTACTTTAGCTACTAAGTAGTTCATTTTCATTTTGATTTTTAGCTGTTAATGTTAATTTAATTTGTTGATTGCCAGGTAGTTTGTCCTTTAAAGATAAGAAATCTTCTATAGATTTCCTAGCTGTAGAGCAGAAGTTTACATAGTTCAAAAGGTCTAAACCTTGTGAATATTCTACCACCTCTTCTAGCTTATCTATCATGTTCATACTATACCTAACTTCATCTGGTATATCTAGTTTCATAAGCTCATTAACTATAGGTTTTATATTGTCTTCACAACGCCAACAACTGTTGGTATTGTCATTACAATACTTATCAAGAGATTTGTACAAACCAAACAATGATCCATTATACTCTTTATAGTTAGATAAAAATGTAAAACTTTTAATATACCCACTAATTTTCTGTGCAGTAATAAATCTCTGCAGGTGTTTTGGGCTTTTCATAAACTCATGTGCTGTTATAAATCCTTCTAAATCTTTAAAATCTTTTGCTACACTCTTAGCGACTTTTAAAACTTTGTATTGACTTCCAAAGTGATAATCATAGCCGCCGTATTGACTGTAGATGTAATCTTTAGTGCTACTAAGAATTTTGACAACTTTCTCAAGTTCGTCAATATCTTTAGTTTCAGCATAGACTACAGCTTTTAAAGTAGGATCTTCTTCTTGTAGTTTTTCTTGAAGATCAGCAATTTTATATTCATGATTAGAATATTTAATACCTACTTCATAGCCACTAGCTTTAACATAAGCATCACGAGCAAACACCATCTTGTTAATCTTACGACGGGTCTTGTTATCAACCACATCACCAAAAGACTCACTAATATCTGCATCTTCTACATCTTCATAGGACATCATACATTTAGATTGACCAAGTAATCTAGCCACAGTAGTATATGTCATTTGCTTCTGAGCTAGAGGACGAGAGTCAGTAAGATTGTTAGATTTAGATTCAAGTTTAGCACCGATCTTAAGTTTATCTGCTTTAAATGCTACAAAAGATTCTTCTTCTCTACCATTTATAATAGAATAACTCTTAAGTTTATTAAAGTTACCTTGCACATAATACATATGCTCTACCTTTGTAAGTGCATCAAAAACTTCATGCCAACTAAACAACTCTTTATTGTATATAGTTTCACCGCCTATAGCAGAAGAATTACTAGTTTTCTTACAATGATACACAGATATACCATCAAATATTTGATGAAAAGCTCTATCATAACCATGCCCTCTACTAGGAGTAAGGGTTTCATTAGGCTTGTACTGCACATCATAAGCTGTTAAGGCTGCCATACTAGCTTTTACAGCTGATGGATCACTACTTGTAAGAGATGAATAGTGATAGCCTCCACCACCTATATTAGATATAGCAAGTAAATATTCAATGTAATCTGTAATATCAGCATATTTGGCTGCTATATCATCCTTAAACTTTTTCTTTACATCATTAAGTACTGTCTTAATAAGTTTAATAGTTTTAGGAGTGTATCGTATCTCTTCACGAGAAGGTACAAGATCAAGCACACCAATATTAAACTTAAAAGCTACACTAGCTTTATAGTAGGATTCATCTACATCTTTAAGCATACTCCAGTTAATAGGATACCTAACTCTGCCTACAAGAAGACACGGATCAGCGCCATCATTAGTTATGACATAAGAATCTGTTTCTTCTATTACATTCTTGCCGTGATAATAGTTACGAACTTTACCTATACCTTCTTCAACATTCTTTAATACAATGTTGTCAAAGTATGCAAGCTGATTACTGATGGCATCTCTAAAGTCAGAAGCATCATACCTGCTTTTAATAGGGACAATAATAGTGGTACCATTTTGTTGATCTGTAGCTGCCTGATATACCTGATCCATATGTGGAACGTTATCGTTATTACGATAGATCATATAATATGTCTCAGTACCATTGTGTCTACTAGATACATAAAAAGTATCTGCATAAGCC
>Ga0208545_1000852_pt1 | contig 14056 bp, 13 predicted proteins | sample DEB08_DNA_12_FD_185498 | JGI IMG/M metagenome (GOLD analysis project Ga0208545, IMG submission 185498) | Aqueous microbial communities from the Delaware River and Bay under freshwater to marine salinity gradient to study organic matter... | ecosystem: Environmental > Aquatic > Marine > Coastal ... | reverse complement strand
TTTCGGTATCTATATAAACAGCCAGCCCTCCTTGTTGTTGACAACTTGCAAGTGCATGTGCTGCTAATAATGATTTTCCTGATGCCTCTAAACCTGTAATTTCAGTAATTCTACCGACAGGAAAGCCACCTTCCTTACGATTTGAAATTGCAAGATCAAGCATAGATGAACCACTTTCAACCCAACCTTTGACTTCACTTGGAGCCGTAGTATCTCCATCCAAGAAGAATGCCGTCTGGTATCCTGTATTCTTGAACTTCTTATTAAGACTATCTGCTAATTCAACTGCTAAGGAGTCCGCTAGTTCACTCTTTGTTTTTGATTTTGCCATAAATGTAACTTTTTTTTATTCGTTAAATAACTCGTCAAATGCTGCAGATACATCATCTACTTTATTGACGCCGGCTGGTGCCGCTTCTTTCTTTGGTGCTTCTGTTGCTGCAGGTCTTGCATCTGTTGATGTACCAGTATCACTATCAGGATTCAACCATTCTTCTAATGCTCCTTTAAGATCATCATATGATGGCTCTTTAAAAATATCATCTAAGTTAGATTGATTATTTGCTGCTTGTTCAGCAACATTTTTATCCTCTGTCATTGGAGTAACATTTGGCTTTACTCTAATAGTAGTTTTTGGAAATGCTCCTGCTTCTGCTGGAGTAAATTCAACTAAGATATCTCTACCTCCCATTGGGTCTGAAATATCACCATAATCTGGATCTGAAATAATACCTAATAATTCAGTATATACTTGTTTACCAAAACCCCAAAATTTAACACCTTCTGATTCTGCACCTCTTACAAGGATAGGAACATATGTTCTCATTTTAGGTTCCATCTTCTTACCTAACTTCCATTCATCGGAATTACCTGATGCTTTAAGTTTTTCACAAAACTCAACAACTGGATCTGCTTTTCCGTTTGTAATTGGAGATAGATAATTTTTCTTACCTAAATCATAATGAAAATAAAGTTCTCTGAAAGGATTACTTCTGTCGTGCTGATAAGGCACAATTCTTACAATTTGTTTACCTGGTTCAGGTCTCCATAAATTGTTTCGGCGAGTGCCGGTCGTTTGTAATTGATTAAGTTTAGCCTTAATCGCGTTTAAGTCAATTGCCATTTTTTCTTTTCTTTTTTTAATGGTTAATAATTAATTAATAATATAACAACTTTATTTCGTATTTCCTAAGCATTATTGAAAAAAGTTGCAAAAAAGTTTTTAACTGCTATTTTTTATTTTTTAATTTTGAGTTTAATTATGGCTAAACTCTAATCCTTTTATTTAATATAAATATAATGAAAATATCTTTAATATCCTAATTTATCCTTCGAAGAATCCAATTTTTCCAAACTCTTTCATATATGAATCAAATCCGTTATTAACGCTTTTATCAAAATTTGGACTAACCTGTCGTACAATATCAACTGCCTTATCATAAAATTCGTCAGCTTCTTTTTTGTTCCCTCCTGGAAAATCATATGCATCTTCTGGAATACCACTTCCCATATAACGACCTAATCCATATCCATACTGAGGATACTCATTATTAAGTGCTATTAATTCTGTCTCAACATTTGATAAGTTAAGTGCTTCTGTTAGTAATGTTTTTAGTTTAATCATTTTTTCCTTTTATATAAAAATATGTTATATATCAATTCTTTTGTGTAAATCTAAATGTATATGTCTTAAGTCATCGCCATCGGTCAGTAACAATGAGTTTTCATAATTTGGCCAATTGATAATAAATTTCTTGTCCAATATACCATTATTAGCTTTCAATATGATAACATTTAATGCATTAACTGTATATAATGTATTTGTTTCTTTCTTTCTATGTATCATAATTGTATTAGGTGTCTTGCCGTAATCATCTGGTTGAACATTATATGTTACATATAAGTCATGTCTATTACTAGCATCAGAAAACACAAACATTCTTTTCTCTGATACTGTATATGACTTCTTAACGTAATCTACTATCAGATCCAAATCTTTTCTATGTGCAAATGTACATAATAATTGTGTTCTCATTTATCTTCTCCTATACTGATTTTAATTGAGTCGCTGTCATAGAATCTTGACTAGTAGCTTTAGGTTTGGTATTAGGAGCTCCTATATTAAATTTATCTTTAAATATTTTAGTTAACTCATCAATCGAATCATCTTTACCCATAATTAGATAATCTTTTTTATAATTTAATGACATAAATGCATCCCATGGTTCACTATCTGCATAATATCTAAATTCTAATGCTGATAATCTTGGAAATAATTCTTTGGTATTAAATGAGCCGTCCGGATTAATTCCTGGTTCTGCTACATCACCTTTAATATTTCCTTGATATTTTTTATAAAAACGTTGAAGTGCTTTACTATACACGTCAACAATTTGAGATCTTTTTATCAAGTTTTTCTTTACTAGATCTTTTAAATATTGATCTGCTAATGATTCTTTTCCTGATTTATAATATAATTGAATTTCAGTGCTAGATGTCACATCTGGAAAATTAGCTGGTAAATTATCTCCATATGCTAATTGTATTGCTTCAAATATATCTAATGCAATATCATATCCAGAACCATATCCAGATTGTCCTCTCATTCTAAATGCCGAAGACTTTGATTGAGTAGATTTTAATTCAATTTTTATTCCTTCTGCTCCTACATCACCACTAGTTGGCACATGTCCTCCTTTAAGAATAACACGTAATATATTTTCTCCTGCACCCACATTAACTCCACCGCCTGCAGGTATATAGTTATATAACCAATCGGCATATTCTTTTGAAAATCCTACTTTAGCAATAAATGATTCTAAATTTCCTGAATCTCCTAGTGAATCAAAATCTATACCTGATACTTCGCCGGCTACTAAATCTTGCAATTGTTTGTAACTATCCATTTCAACTGCTTTATCAAACATTCCTTTTGCAGTTCTGTCATCAAAATTACGTTTCTTTAATCCATCTAATGCACTAGTCTGACTATTTGCACTATCTATCAATCTAGAAATATATGAAATTAATTTGTCCGGTAATGGTGTTTCTTTAATTACAGCAATTAAATCGTCTTTGGTATATCCTTCTTGTAATAATAACGATTCTTCTATAACTTCTAATGTATGTTGTTTTTCCTCATCTTCAACTGGAGTAGCATTATGAAATGCTTGATCTAATTGATCTACTTCATTTGTAAAAAAACTTCCGTTTAAATTATTTTCTGCTAGTATTTCATGAAGAATGTCCATTTCTGCTTTCGAATATGGAGCATTTGCATAACCGTTCGGTAGTCTGTAAAACCACTCTTTTATAATTGAATCTCTATCCATTGACAAACCTTTTTAATAAATATCAAGCTATCCGTGAAGTCATATCCGTCATGACATGATAATTAACACCTGCTTTAATTTTAACCGGGAAGCGACCTGCTTGGTTCATAACATCTTTCAACTTATTTAATAATTCCTTACCATCTGACATATCATAATCAAACAATAACGAATCATAAGTGTAAAGGATGATATTTGTATTATACTCACTTAACAAATCATTTACATTGTTTAACACATGTAAATTATATTCCGTCTCAGATGCTTGTAACAAATAATTGAATAACTTGTTAGGATTCATATCATGTAAACAGTTTTTATACAACGGACGTTTCATTAAAGGAGTTACTACAAACCCATTTTCTTTGAAGTTGCTCCATAATGTTCTAATAAATGATCTTGTCTTTTTAAAGAATGGTATCTTAGCAAAGTCATCATCTATACCTCCATATAACAATCTAAAGGTTATTTTTTTACTTTGGTCATATTCTTCTTCTGATAATTCTTTTTTTCCAAAATATTGTTTTCCAAAATATTCATGAACACTTCCATCAGGTAAATCATACCCAATTATGTCAGCAATAAGTCTAGGATGATATGCATCAAAGTCCATTTCTAATAACATTCCTTTTTCCCATCTACTTACAAACGATTCCCTACAACCAGACTCCTTTGGTAATGCTGCATAATTAACTCCTCCAAATTTATTAGATGGCCTACCTGTTGTTGTCCATATATTATATTCTGTAAATGCTCTGTTCTTATCAATACCATTTGCTTTAAAATGTTCCACAAATTTATTATAATCTACTTGCAAACCATTTCTTTCTACACATGCAAAATTATCTGTTACTAGTTGTTCATATTCTTCAAATGCATTTGTTTTATCAAATGTCATATAAAATTCCATGAACTTAGTTTTCATCTCATCGCACCTTTCAATATGTTTTGTAATAGGCAACCAATCATGAGTATTTGTTTCATTATGCCACCACCTATTCCAAGAATCATGTGCCGATGTATTTGTTTCATCTAACGGCAACATTTTATGATTTTGCCACCAAGCAACCATATCTGCATCATAACATTTTATAGAACTAAATCGGCTAAAGCGTTTCTTTGCTAATACATATATATCCCTCTCACTTGTAAGGTCATTTAAACGTTCTATATCAATGTTAAAGCAATCCTTATGACGGAATGGCACAATATAATGGTTATCGGCTTCTATACAATATATATAAATAAAGCTAATGTAATTATTCATGAAATGTCGATAAGGATCTGAATACATTGGTATCCATAATGAATTGTTAGTTTTTAACAACTCTTGTAACTTTTCAAAATCTTTTTCTTTTTCAACTAACATGTTATTTAATATAAGAAAAAAATATCAAATATCAAAGTTATTCTGGAATTTTATGATAATCTTTATGGAACTCATCTAGATCGGATAAATATAAGTCCAATCCATTCATATTATATGTCCTTGCAGCAAATGCTATTGTATTTCTATTTGCAATACGTACTGCATCAACTGGACCATTAATAGTCCATTCCAATATCACCTTTTTATAGATTGTCGAATCAATACCTGGAGTATTATTTCTATTCATTCGACTTGACTCATCCGGAGAAATTTCTGTTATATCGGAAGTGTCGTTAATTTTTTGTACAAATATTCTTGAAAAATATCCTAGGTCATAATCTCTAGGAAGTGGGTTAGGATAAAAATATGGTGGTGTATAATGATTATTAAATCTAGCTTCTGTTATCTGATAATACAAACTGTTATTTACTGTCGTACTGCCATTGTCTCTACCGTTCATATCTAACAATTGAGATTGTTCGCCTTGTACTACATATGGTATCAAAGGTTCGCTGATATTAGGCAGAAATGCAGCTTCAGTATAAGATGCTCCATTTGGATATACATGATATAATCCTCTATATTCTTCAAATGTTTCGGCATAAGAATATTCTAGCCCATCTGTATAAAGGCTTTTTCTAATCTTAGCTGCAGGAGTAAATACTGGTTTTTTAATATATGTCATACTTTTCTTATTCTACATAATGCTTCTAGAGTTGTTGTCCAATCATTATTAGTTATTTTATGTTCATATTTAGTTACTGTAAATACAATTTTAAGATTTCCATACGGATCTTGATATCTTTTTGGTAGATAAGATGTTGTAATTGTATCTCCAAACTTAAATCCTTCTACGCCATCTAATGTAACAGAAAGTTTTAAAGGAAATGGTATTTGTGATGGGTCATTACCAGAGCCAAATTGTCCGGTTTCAGCTTTTTCTTGCGGTGTCTGTTCATTTACTAAAGCTTGTATAGCTGATTTTGCTTTACTTATTCCACCGGTGCTATATTCATCTAATGTTAATCCTTTTCTGGCATTAAGTTGCTGTTCATCAATTGCCTGGTCTGCTATATTTGCCTCTCTTATAGTAGTTGTACTATCTTGTTTTATAATTTCTACTGCAACCTCTTCTTTAGATTGCATGTCCGGTGCTCCTCCAAATGCCTTTGCTTGAAGTTCTTTCGGTACCGATGCAGATATATTTATTTCTCTTATTCCATTTTCGCCGCCCACTGAATCTAAACGGTATGGTATAATTGGTTTATCTCCGCCAGGCGATTTTCTATTTACTATCCATATTATTTCTGGATCTCTATCATCTTGATCTAGATAAAAGTCCCATGCGCCGCCAGAACAATCACGTATTGATGCAAATATAGTTTTCATGAATCGATTTAATATTATTTGTCCATTTGCCTTTTCCGATTCCTCTGCTTTATTAGCTTCACTTTTTGCTTCACTATTAAATTCTTGTTGTATTGCTCTTAGTAAATCTCGTGATATAAGTATATTTTCTGGATTGCCTTTTTCTTTTCCTAAAGCATCATATGTTTCAATATGGTCAATGGAAATGTAATTTGACCATGGATTGATGGCAGATAATGGGCCGGCCTTTCCATCCCAATATGTATTTTCTATTGTCCCTTGTGGATAAGGAAACAACATTGCTACAGGATCTGCACTCCAAACTAATCCGGATTTGAAATGGGTTTGTACTATTGAAAACTCCGGATCAAATTGTAATCTATATCTAGGAACTATTGATGCCGGCAAGTCGATTGAATATTTATTCAACATGTTGCATAATGCACCTAATGTTATATATTGAAGATAGTAACTTGTAAAAAGTCCGCCTTCTACTTTACTAGGAGAACTATATTTATCAGGTGCTTTTAAGAATGCAAAATTACCAGTCCCATCTTTTAATTTTCCAGATGTACCATGTCCGGGAGCAAATACTGTACCACCTCTAGATCGAACTGCACTTTCAATACCTCCTGCATGTCCAGATGATTGTAATTGATAATCTATCCAATCAAATATATTACCTACCGGAACTTTATCATTGAAGCCATCATAGTTAGTAATAAAATTTTTGGCAGGAAATCCAGCTTGTGTATTTATATTATTTTGTTCATATGTTCCGCCTTTACCAATACCTTTAAAGCTACAATCAAAATAATTTTCTTTTGTAATTTTAAATGAATAATCATATACAGTAAATTCATGAGTTGCTGATTCACTAGGTGTTTCTGGTCCTATATATCCATAATCGACTTTGATCTCACGTCCTGGTACTAATAATGCATCTTCTAAAATTTCAAATGACTCTCTATCAAAACATGTAAAACCGCCTTCTACTCTACGCAATGATCCAGCATCTCCTTCTAATTTAATCGAAACATCTTTAAGAATGGGGGCTGGCCTACCTGTACTGTTAGGATCATATGTGCCAGCCATAGATGTATCAGTGATAGGTAAAGAAATTCTAGAATTTTCTTTACTAGATATCTTTACATATGCATTATTACGTATACGATCACCAGATGGTAGTTTTACAGAACTATCTACTTGTCTATAGAAAAAATCACTCATTATTTATTATCCTCTGCATTTCTTAGCGATTCTGATAATCCTTGTAAAGGAAATGGTATTCGTAATTGTATGCCATCTGGCACATCTAATGTACCTTTACCTAAATTATTCGCAGATGCTATTACCCACCAATACCTAGGATCTTCATAAAATTCATTTGCTAATAGATCTAATCGATCTTGAACTCTAGATATAATATATAAGTCTGTACTTTTTTTTGGAAATGACGGGTAACGTGTTGTAGAATAACGATCTAAACTACTTTTTGTATATTGATATCTATTTAATGACATTATTTATCTCCTATATGTTTTGATATACTACTGAAGTATTTTCTGGCCTTTCGCCTAGTACTGTTAATGATATAGATACATTTGTATAAAATGGTGCTTGATTGCCCTCTGCTATTTCCCATGGCCCTTCAGCATCCCAATCATATGATAAATCTGTTATTATCATTTCTTTATTTCTATATAAATCTCCAATTGTAACTTTTACTACTTGGCCATGAAATCCAGACTCTCCTGGATATACTGGATATGTTTTACGTGCTAAACTTTGTAGCTTTTGCCATATTCCTGCCCGGTCTTCTTGTTTAAATATTGGTACTATAAAATCTGTATTAATTGTTCTTTCAAAACTTTCATATAAATATCTAGCATCTGCCCTTCCTTGATCTTGTTGGCCATTCCAACTTGGAGTAAATGCATCATTTAAGCTGCCTATATATGCTTTAAATTTAATGCCGCCTATAGAAAATTTAACAAGTGATTTATCTATAGATTGATCTATATCATCTAATTTTGTATCATTTGCCCAATCCACTCCAGATAGAGAATCTTTTTGTGATTGTCCTTTTGATCTAAAATCAAATAAAGCAGGTTTGCTAGACAATGTACGTTCTGGCCTATCGCCATATGCCATTCTAGTATAATCTAATAATATATTTCCTTCTTCTTTTTTAGCAATCCCGCCGCCTTCAAAATCCGATTCTATCTTTGATTCTAACCCATCAGTAGGAGGTGTTGATAGAGGACCATTTGGTAAAAACTGTCCTGGCTCTGTATATGGAGTTTCATTATTCCATCTAAAGAAATTGTCTCCAAAACTAGTATTATACGTCTTTCTACCATTTCTTCCTAACGCTATATCTAATAATTTAGAAAATTTACTTGGCAAACCTCCGCTTGGAGATTCTTGTCCTTCTTTTGAAGTATCAGTATGCCTATTATGGAATGTTGCACCAATACCTAATATAGAACTTGGTCCTTTTGGTCCTGAAAGTGCTTCAAATGGTCCGCCGGTAATTGGTGTTGTCTGCGATACAAACCCACCTTTAGTAATTTCTTTATATAATTGTATTTGTTTGCCGGTTTTAGGACCAAGAGATATATTTGCTAATCTTTGAACTGCTTTAGTGGTTCCATATCTGCCGCCTCCTCCTAATGGTAGATTAACTAATCCAGAATGTCTTGTAAATTTACCAGAGCCTAATATTCCATTCACTAATGCTTGGCCTGGAGCAGATAATGGATTATATAATTGAGTTGCTGGAAGTCCTATCGATAGTCCTAATACATTTTCAGTATTTGGATTCATTAATTGATATCCATACTGTCTAGCTAAAAATCCTATACCTTTTGGTGATATAAGAAATTTACCTATTCTTGCAACATCTATTGCAGATCTTTCAGCTGCAGTTAATATACCTGCTCTAGGTAAATCAAATGTTGAAAATATCTTTCCTACCGTAGTTGTTCCTAATCCCCAACGTTGTGGGTCAGAACTACCTTCTCTTTGAATACCTCTCAATATAAAAGGTTGTTTTGCATATCCAGGATTTGGAGTAGCATCATCTCTCAAATTGAATTTGTTATACATATCATCTATAGGAGACTCTGCTGTATATGTATCTGCTAATCCTGAATTTTTATGTTTAACTCCATATACTTCACTATATTTTAATGTATTTGCAAATCCTGTTCTAACTTTATCAAATGTATGAATTTGGCCTTCTGGCCCGATTGGAAATTTTGTTCCAGTTCCTAACTGTGCCTTTCTACTTGCAGACCCTCTATCTGAAAATGTAATGTCATCTATTGCAAAAGAATCGCCGGCAAATCTATTTATAAATGTTGTAGCAAATCCTTTATCATCATAACCGGTTGGGCTAACAAATGGCACATCATCCGATCCTTGAAACTTAGTATCCTTTCTATTAGCATTAGGCTTATATGGACCTGGATTCTTTCCGTAGAAGCTTAAGTCTGATTTTATATTTACTAATGCCATTTTTATCCTCTCCTAAATGAATCTGCTGTTCTTATTGTTGCTGATAATTCTTTTCCGTCCATATTGATTGATATATTACTTATTGCATCTATTACTTGCTGCATAGTAACTCCTTTATCATCCTTTTCTCCGTAGTAATTATTAACAACTCCTGCTCCTCCTGCTGATGGACTAGTACCCATACTTGGACCCATTGATAATCCATCTCGTTTATCACCTTGGAATATTCCTCCTACTGTTGGGCTTGATACTATAGGACCTCCATTTGGATCTATACCTAAATCACCTACTGAAGTTGCTTTCTTAAACATTGCAAATAGTCCGCCGGCCGCCGCTATTGCTAATGGAATACCAATACCAAATGGTATCTGAGCGAATGATCCAAATAATCCGGCGATTGCTTTTCCTAATACCATTGCACCTTCCAATGCCGTTTTAGCAAGATTTACTGCTGTCGCAGCTCCTTGTCTAATTATAGCACCTAACGAAGCATTTTCTAATGCAACTCTTATAGTTTTCAATGCATTTAATGCTGTTGCTTTACCTATTTCAACTGCACTCATTATTGCTTCTTCTTTCTTTTTAGCAATTATTAAAGTTGTTAATGTAAGTACGCCAGCTGTAATACCTTTGAACTTTTCCATAAACCCTATTAATGCTCCCATTGCTTTACCTGCCAATGTTATTGGCATAAACGCTACCTTTAATCCTACTCCTATCACTTTCAATAATGGACTTAGTGCTGCAAATACACTCATTAATGCTTGTCCGGCTGGCATTAATGCATTTACTAACTGTGCTTTCATAGCTGCAAATGCTGCTGCTGTTTTTTCTGATGATTGTTGTTGTGCCAATTTATTCTGTAAATCCTTTGCAGACATATTTTCCATTTCTGCAGCACTTAATCCTAATGCATTCATCGACGCTAATTCATCTGAAGTTAGATCTCCCATTTTAGATTTTATTGTTAATGATTTTTGTAGTTCATCAACATCCATACCAGTTGCTTGTGCTAACTTTTTACGTTCTAATACATCCATTTTATTGAAATCATGTATAGAACCTACTTGATCCATTACTGCTTTTGTTGCTCCTGCTATATCTCCTTCTAATGCTAATTGACGAGCTAAATCAAAATTCATTTGTTTACCAGTCAATGCTTGTAATTCAAATTGACTTGATATTGATGACTCAAAGTCTAATAAACTTTCAGATACTTTAGCCATGGTAGCTAAACTAACTCCCATTTTAGCTGCTTCAATTGCTGCCTTCTTCAATGCTTTAACATTTCCTCCAAAGAACTTTGCAGTTGTTCCGGCATTATCTGCAATATCCTTTGTTACGGTTGCTACATTAACTCCAGATTTCAATGCCTCTGCTGCTAAATCTCTTTGTGCATTAGCAGCATTATCTGCTGACACTCCCATTGCCATAAAGGCAGCATTTACTTTACCTGCTTGTGCTGCTCCATATCCAAATGCTTTACCTATATCTGATACAGCACCTGCTTGTTCGCCGGACAACTTTCCTATAACACCTAATTGTGCAATTTGTTCTTTCTGTACAGCTATTATATCTGATTGTGTTGATAATTGATTACCAAATGCCGCTACCTGCTTATTTGCTTCTTTAACTAATAATTTTGATTGTGTATATGTTAATCCTGTATCTGCAGATACTTTTTGTGCTTCTTTTGATATTGATTTGAAAGCTGCTATTAATCCTATTGCCGCGGCTGCTATTAATGCCATTGGATTCATCTTCACTATAGCATTAAACGCTTGCATACCAGCGCCTAATGATGCTGTTAATCCTTTGCCTTGCAGCATCGATGTCAAAAATGCTTCTGCTGCAGCATTTATTCCATTTTCAAATTGGTCAGCTAACTTATCTAATCCCATTAGTTTGGAAAGATACGCACCTCCCGGAAATTTCTTAATAAACGCATCTGCTTTACCTACTAAATCTTTTGCTGCATCATTTACTACTGCAAATCCTTTTTTAGTATTTTGAATTAATTTATTTTGTTGTTTTAGTGCTTTTATCTGAGATTCACTGGCAGCTAATATTTGTTGGGAAGTCTCTGATAATTTTTCAGATACTTTGGCATCGGCCTCTTTTAATTTTTTTATTTGATCTAAAACTTTTTTCTCTGCAGTATAATTTGCTAAAGTCTGATCAGATGCATTTAATATTTCTTTAACATAACTTTTCTGTAATTGGTAAGTGTCAGACATAGAACCAACCATATCTGCTAATTTTCTTTGCTCAGCAACTAGTTGTTGTTGTATTTTGATATCTGCTTTTGTAGGCTTACTCATGAGATATTACTTTTATCTAGCTAATTTTTTTGCCAATTCTCGAAATTTTGGATCAGGATGGTCTGCTAACTTTTTTGATAAATCTTTAAGTCGTTGAGCATGATAATTATGATCTTCGATTGCAGCTTTGAATTCTGGATCTTTGCCTAATTTTTTCATAGCTTTTTTTACAGCTGGCTTCATAATCCATTTAAGAAGTCCTAACGCTAACCCTTCATCGATTCTGTTAATTTCTTCGAGAAGCTGTTTTTCTATATTATTTTTTGACATATTGGTATTCCTTTTTAATAAATATCAATACGACCATGTTTTATATGAATTATCTGCCTCTTGCAGGCCTAGAAGATTTGGATCGTGATTGAGCCTGTTTCATTGCCTTTTCATGTTCTGTTTTTTGATCTTTAAACATTTTAGACATTTTTCTAATATAGAATGTACGTATATATATAGGCATATTACATACGTCCTGATATGTGAATCCTCCTTGACTATGATAGACAAGGTCAAATATTTGTTCTTGTTTGCTTAGTTTATAAGCCGGAGTCAGGCCAAAAAAAGTCCAATCCGATGCCAACCGTTGTACGAAAGTTGTCGCCGGAGTCTCCATCCGGGACTTGTACTTCCAAGCTTGTTTCAGGTGTTATTGATATTAGAAATTTACGAATTGCTCGAGAATCAATTGCTAACAATCTAGTATCAACAAATTTTCTAATTTTTGCATTATCTGTTTCGCCATCTATATTTATAATAACATATTTCATCATTGTAGAAACAGCTGCATTCTTTTTTAGTTTTGCTAAACCTTTTAACTCAGCATCCATCTTAGATTGATCTCTTTGAGTCAATAGTTTTAATTTGATAGGTATCTTAGCAGCAGGTAAATCTAAAGTAAATTCATTTGTGCCTTTATCTAATAAGGACCAATCAATTTCTTTTTCTGGTAATTGAGTTAGATCAACTACATGTTCTACTTCTTCTCCTGTTGTTGGATTAACTGCCTTGATAGGATAATCTTTACCATATCCTAATATTCTAGCTGCTATCATAACAGCATTCTTATCACATAATAAGAGGTCGTTATAATCAACTGGAGTAACTATTAAGGCCTTGAACAATTTATCTAACACTACACCATTATTAATAAATGATTGATTAGTAAGAATATCTTCTTCCTTTGCAGTCATATATTTCATTTCAATAGTACCTTTAGATAAAGGATGTCCTTTTGGATATAATTTTCCTTTACTTGGCAATTGAATAATTTCTGTTGGGAAATCAAATACCAATGTTTCTTCAGCTGCATCTGTATTGTATTGAGCTGTTGCTAGTTCTTTTAATTGTTTATCTGTCATCACCGGTGCTTTTCCCGGATAATCGTCGTTAACTTTTTGTGCCATATATCATCTCCTAATAACTTATTACTTTTATATAAATATGCCTTAACAGTAAAAAATCCCACCGTAAGGTAGGATTCTTTAATGCTATCGAAATATCAATTAGAATTGTAACACTGCATAATCATATTTTAGAGTCAATTCAATTTGTAATGGATCTTCTGTTGCCCAATCCATATCTCCAAATGTTGCAGAAGAAATAAATGCTCCTTTCAAAGTCCACTCTTCAACTTTATCACCTACTGGTCCTAAAGTATTGAAAGTTAAATCCTTTTTATAAAAGTCACTATATCCATCTCTACCTGTTACAGATTCATGATGTAATCTTACCCATTCCATAACTGCTTGTGCTCCTGATGGTACAACTGGGTCATATAATGTTACTGTTACATCTTGCCATCTAGACTTTCCTTTCAACTTTCTTTCAACGTTGATGTGGTCTAATATAACTTCACCTTGGTCAATTGATGGTCTACTAGCTGCTTTAATTAAGTATGCTGGTATTCCTTCAATATACATGATGAACCTATTGGCCATCTTCGGCTCATATGCCGTATAAAATATTTCGGTTGGGTCAAGTAATTCTGCCATCTTTTTATTCCTCTTTAATATAAATATACACTATCCTAAATTTTATTCAGGAAATGCTGCTCCTGTTGGTAAAATATTGAAATCAATTACAATAAACTCAGCTGCCTTAGCAGGTTGAAGGAATATTTGTCCAACCATTGTATTTCTATCAATTACGTC
>Ga0208545_1000847_pt1 | contig 14093 bp, 19 predicted proteins | sample DEB08_DNA_12_FD_185498 | JGI IMG/M metagenome (GOLD analysis project Ga0208545, IMG submission 185498) | Aqueous microbial communities from the Delaware River and Bay under freshwater to marine salinity gradient to study organic matter... | ecosystem: Environmental > Aquatic > Marine > Coastal ... | reverse complement strand
AGTCTTGAACAACATTGAAAATGATCCATTATTGAAACTTAAAGATAGAGAACTTGATCTTAAAGCCAGAGACAACCAAAGAAAAGAAGAAGAGGGCGAAGATAAGTTAAATCTTGATCGTGCCAAGATGTTACAAGCAAAAGAACTTGCTGAAGACAAAATGGAACAAAATGATGACCATCAAAAACTTAGAGCTAGCGTTTCACTAGCAAAAGATGGTATAAAGAATATGCAAGCAACTATTAAGCAAGGGGAAATATAATGCAATCATCAGATATAGCAGGTATCTTAGGTCTTCTTATCGGAGGAGCCGGTGGTTACTATGGTGGACAAAAACGTGCTGATAGAGAAAAAGAAATGCTGCAAATGTTACTTGGCTCACAGAATAATACTAATACTAATACCAAACAATCACCTACAATAGACCTAGGACCCACAGAGTCTGTTCGCGACCAGGATGGTAGAATGAGAGAGATGTTAGTTAATACTTTACCAAATACTAATTTTGGTTCTACGGCAGGCACAGCTACTGATCCTTTAGCTAAATATTTTAAAGACGAAAATTTAGCTATTAACACAAGTGACTCACCAATCTCTAGTCTTGAAACAGATGAAAACACAATGGAAGACATACTTGGCTCTGCTAGTATTGCTGCAATGCCTATACTTAATTCTTTTATCGATCAAGAACCGTATGAACCTGAATTTAGTTATAATCCTTTATATCAAAATGAAGATGGTTCGCCTAAAACAGAATTTAATGAAGGTGGCCGAGTTGGTTTAGCAAACGGTGGCAATCCATATGCCGGTCTTGGGTATTCACCAGTAAATAATATTTTTAGAATGGACGGCATAAACACAGGAACTGTTGCCCCCGGTGCGTCATCCGGTTTCCAAAGTTTTCAAGATGGTCTTACAGAGTTAGACATACCAGAAACAAGTTTATTACCTGACCCGATGCAAACTCCAATGCCTATAATACCAATGGGTGGTAGTCGCGGTGATGGTGCGGCTAATTACCAATCAGCTATGGGAACAGATGTTTTTGGTAATGAAATTGGAGGTAGAGACAACCCATTAGGTTTTGGTCCACAAGCTATGTATGGAACAGATTTTGATGGAACACCTTTTGAAGAGGGTCAATACAGAAATTTTAGTGGAGACCCTATGTCTCTTGATGATCCTGATGCTGGTTTCGGTGCACCTTTTATGAACTCACTAGCAAACGCCCTGTCAAACATACCAAACATTACGAATGCATATGGTTTATTTGATTATTTTAGTAAAGAAAATAAAGATGCACGCAAAGCAGAAGAAAAAACAAGACAAGAAGCAATGCAATTAGCACGAGAACAAGAAGCTCAAACTTTAGCAGAGTTAGCACTTCAACAAGAAGAAGAAAGAAATTTACCAGATGTTTTCAATCCAACACCAAATATAGCAGCTATTACGACAGCACCAGTGTCGATTACGACAGCACAAACACCAGCATCAGTAGCTGCTTATAACGCAGCAAATGCAGGGATTGGAAGGGCAATGACACCAACAGGTGATATATATTCAACCCAAACATATAGCGCTGCTCAAAGAAAAGCTAATAGTAGAAGAGCTGGAAAAGACAAGATGGGTAGAAGCAGAGGCATAGGAGGCGGAGGAGCTGCGGATAGAGCAGCCGGAAGAAGTGCTGGTAATACCGGTAAATCTGCAGGGATGGGAGAAGGTGGATCGCGTCACTGTTTTGAACCTAACACACTAATACAAATGGCTGATGGTACAGAAAAGAAAATTAAACATATTATTTTAGGTGATAATACTAAAGGCGGTGAAGTTACAGGGGTATTGCAATTTAAACCTACTGATGAAATTCATGAATATAAAGGGGTAACAGTAGCAGGTAGCCACTTTGTAAAAGAAAATGGTAAATTTATACCTGTAGCTGATAGCCCACATTCTGTGAAAATAGATATTATACCTGTAGTTTATTCATTAGATACTAGTGATAGAAGAATATGGATTAAAGACATTGAGTTTGCAGATTACAATGGTGATGGTATTGCAAAAGATTTCTTAGCAAACGCTGGTGTAGACTTAACAGGATTTAATAAAGAAGTATTAAGACAGGTTGAACACAGACTTATTTAATGAAAAAAGACACTAAAATCAGCAAGGTAATGCGTGAGTTTAAAAGTGGCAAACTAAAATCTGGTAAATCTAAGAAAAAAGTAGTAAACTCCAAGCAAGCTATCGCTATCGCATTAAACGAAGCGGGTGTAAAAAAGAAAAAGAGGAGGTCAACATGATCCAAACTTTAAAAAACAAATGGGCATCTCTGCCTAAAAAATGGAAGATTGCAGCAGCAGCAGTTGTTGCAGTTATTGTTCTAATAATTATATCATAATCTAATGGGACCATTACTCTCACTTCTACCTACGGTATTAAAGACCGGTGCAGCTATCTTTGCTAACAAACAAAAGGCGAAGATATTAATGTCGGACGCAGAACTTTTACATGCAAACAAGATGGCGACAGGAGAAGTGGAGTATCAAGCAGCAGTTAGAAACTCAAACGACAAAGGATGGAAAGACGAATTTGTCCTTATCCTCGTGAGCGCGCCCGTGATTTTATTAATCTGGAGTGTCTTTAGTGATGATCCAGAAATACAAGCAAAGCTACATATGTTCTTTGAACAGTTTAACAATCTGCCTTTCTGGTACCAGACGCTGTTTGTCGGCGTGGTCGCATCAATATACGGACTCAAGGGAGCAGATATATTCAAGAAGAAATAACATTTGATGAGTACTGGGATCAGGAAAATCGCTTACTAGAACTGTCGTACAAAGAGTCTGTACGACAAAGAGAAGAGAGGGAGAGTAAGATGACTAAAAAAGAAACGTGTGATTGCCACACAAAAGATAAACTACTTTCGGGGGAATGTTGTAAACACAAAAAGCCTAACGCTTTAGATGAGTTTTGGGCATCATTAGGAGAACCCGACAAATGCAAGACCAAGACCCGATAAACGTAATATACAAATTACAAAGACTACTAGACGAAGGCATAGAAATTAATAGCTCAGCTTTACTTGGCGGAGGTGTTGACAATATGGAAAAATACCAGTACATTCTGGGAAAGATTCATACATTGAATCAAATTAAACAGGAACTCTCTAACCTGCTAAACCCTAAGGAGCCAGATAACGATGACAACGTCACACGCATTAGAAGATAAGTACAAAGAAGAAGTTAAAGAAGCCAAAGAAGAAACTCAAGAAACAAACTTAGATAAGTTACCAACCCCTACTGGGTGGCGTATACTTGTTATGCCTTTTAAAGTTAAAGAAGAAACTAAAGGTGGAATTATTATAGCACAGGAAACATTAGATCGCGCACGTGTAGCAACGCAAGTTGGATACGTATTGAAGATGGGTGATTTATGTTATGAGGATAAAGATAAATATCCTACAGGTCCGTGGTGCAAAGAAAAAGATTGGGTGGTGTTTGCACGATATGCAGGATCACGCATGGAGATTGACGGTGGTGAGATACGAATGTTAAACGATGATGAGATACTAGGGACAATAGAAAATCCTGAAGATCTTATTCACGCAATGTAATCATAGGAGGATTAACTATGCAAGACGAAGAAAAAACAATAGACGTTGGCGAAGCTGCTGAACAAGAACAAGAGATTGATCTTGATGCACCAGCACCAGAACAATCTTTAGAAGAGGAACAAATTGATGTCGAACAAGTTAGTGAAGACAATAGTCAGTCCGCTGACTCATCTGCGGAATCTACTAAGCAGTCTGATGTTCCAAAAGGCGAACTTGAAGAATATTCAGAAGGTGTTAACAAAAGAATAGCAAAACTTACACGTAAAATGCGTGAAGCTGAAAGGCAAAAAGAAGAAGCTATTACTTATGCCCAAACAATTAAAGAACAAGCTGATAAACAAAAAGTTCAGTATGATAATCTTGGTGGTCAGTACACACAAGAACTAGAAGCTAAAGTTGCTGCTGGAACAATGGCTGCAAAGTCTGCGTACAAAGAAGCAATTGAAGCTGGAGACATTGACAAACAAGTTGCAGCGCAACAAGCTCTTGCTCAACTTGCAATGGAAGGTTCTAGAGTTAATCAGTTAAAAGCAAATCAAGAACAAAGATTACAACGAGCACCAGAACAACCACAACAAAACTATGCTCAAATGGCTCAACAAATGCCGACACAGCAAGACATTAGTCAAGCTGCACAGCGAATTGATCCTAAAGCAGAGGACTGGTCTTCCAGAAACCCGTGGTTTGGTACTGATAATGCAATGACTTACACTGCATTTGATATACATAGAAGGCTTGTTGAAGAAGAAGGATTTGATCCACAATCAGCAGAATATTATGGCGAAGTAGACAAGAGAATAAGACTTGAGTTTCCGCATAAATTTGGTAATATGGATCAATCTACAGAAGCCCCGAGCCAAGCGCCGGTGCAGAACGTAGCAAGTGCCAAACGTCCGGCCGCAAAAGGACGCAGGAAAACCGTGAAGCTCACACCCTCACAGGTAGCAATTTCTAAAAGATTAGGTGTGCCACTCGAAGAGTATGCGAAACAATTAACCGCGAAGGAGGTATAAGCATATGACTAATAAAACTACAGGTACGAAAACTGTTAAAACTTCCCGCGTGAGCGAAACTAGGGTTAAACAAGAAAAACCTAAAGTTTGGGCTCCACCATCTTCTCTAGATGCACCCCCTGCGCCCGACGGATATAGGCACAGATGGATAAGAGCTGAAAGCATGGGCCAAGATGATACTAGGAACATGTCAGGCAAAATCAGATCCGGTTGGGACCTCGTAAGAGGCGACGAATATCCGGACTATGATTATCCTACTGTGAATGACGGAAAATACGCAGGAGTGATTGGGGTTGGTGGCCTTGTGCTGGCAAGGATACCTGAAGAACTCGCAAAGCAGCGTGAAGCATATTATTCACAAATGAATGCTGATCGTAATGAAGCTTTAGAAAACGATCTTATGAAGGAACAGCACCCAAGTATGCCGATCAATCAAGAACGGCAGACTCGTGTAACTTTCGGTGGCTCGAAAAAAGACTAATCTTTTCTCAACCATTGATTTAATAACTTAACCCTTTAAGGAGGAAACAAAATATGGCAAATACAGATGCCCCTTTTGGTTTTAGACCTAGTGGTAAAGTTGGCGGAAACCCAGACAACGGCGCGTTATCAGAATATGCAATTAAATCTGATTATGCGGTAGCGATGTTCCAAGGTGACCTAGTAATTTTCAACGCAGGACATGTTCAAATTTCTGCGGCTGGAACAGTAGGTAACATGGTATTCAATGGTCTGAAGTACGACGACAACACTACTAATAAACCAACTTTCAAGAATTTCTTTGACGGCACCGCTCTTGGTGTTCAAGGAGAAGTTTTTGTATACGACGATCCGTACCAAGTGTACGAAGCTCAAGGCGATTCAGCAACAGCACCTACCCAAGCAATGGTTGGACTATATATGGACAGCGTTAAAACTCACGCAGGAAATTCTACAACAGGAATTTCTGGCGATGAACTTGATGTGTCTACTAATAGTACTACATTGACTGGCGCAAAAGTGCTTGGCTTCGCTCAAACCCCAGATAATGAAATCGCAGCGCATGCAGTAATGAGATGCTTCATAGCTGATGCGGTTCATTTAAATTAATAGCAGGAGGACATAAAAAATGGCTATATCAAGACAACAACTAGCAAAAGAGCTAGAGCCAGGTCTAAATGCATTATTTGGACTTGAGTACAAAAACTACGAAAACCAACACGCAGAAATTTTTGATTCAGAAAGCTCAGACAGAGCATTTGAAGAAGAAGTAATGCTAGGTGGTTTCGCACAAGCAGCGGTTAAACCAGAAGGTTCTGGTGTATCGTATGACCAAGCGAATGAGAGCTTCACAGCTCGTTACTCTCATGAGACTATCGCTCTCGCTTTCTCTATCACTGAGGAAGCTGTAGAAGATAATCTTTATGACAGCATCGCTAAGCGTTATACTAAAGCACTAGCAAGATCTATGGCTAACACAAAACAAATCAAAGCAGCAAACGTTCTTAACAACGGTTTTGACACTGCAAATGGTGGAGATGGTAAAGCTCTTATGGCTGACGATCACCCTACTATTTCTGGTGCTACTCAGAAAAACGAGTTGACAACATCTGCAGACTTAAGTGAAACTTCACTTGAGCAAGCTATGATTGACATCGCAGGCTTTAAAGATGAAAGAGGCTTAAAAATTGCAGCTAGAGGTTTAAAAATGATTATACCTTCAGCGCTACAATTTACAGCTGAAAGAATCTTAAAGTCTAACCAACGTGTTGGAACTGCTGATAACGATATCAATGCACTATCTTCAAAAGGAATGTTGCCACAAGGATACGTGGTAAACAACTTCTTAACTGATGATGACGCATTCTTTATCAAAACGGATGTTCCTAACGGTCTAAAACACTTTACTAGAGCAGCAATTAAAACTGCTATGGAAGGTGATTTTGACACTGGTAATATGAGATACAAAGCTAGAGAAAGATACAGCTTCGGCTTTTCTGACTGGCGTGGTATTTTTGGTTCACCAGGTGCTTAATTCTTAAGCAAAAGAACTAATTTAAAGGGGCCTTCGGGCCCCTTTTTATTTGCACATTTATATTTAAAAGCGTATACTCGACGTACTGCATACTTATAAATAGTCAGTATAGACTCATGCAGTAGACAATGTCTCGGACTGTACTGGCGGAAACGGAGACTAATAATATGGCTAACTCAACTTTTAGCGGTCCGGTTAGATCGGAAAAAGGCTTTCAAGTAGCAACTAAAAACACAGCTACAGGAGCTATTACAACTAGACAAAGTTCAGGCATGCCTGACCTAACTGGTTTATCAATCTCAGATGTAGCAACAGCAACTAATTTAACATTAGCAGCTGACACTATTTCAGTGGTAAACTACACAGGTGCAGCAGCTGCAACTTGTACATTACCGGCAGCAACTCAAGGTTCAATTGTAATCTACTGTCAATCAAAAGACACAACTGGCGGAACAGCTACACTAGTTTTTGATGCAGCAGGTTCTGACGTTTGGGCAACTGGTTCAGTAATTGAATCAAGAGCTTCAAGTGAAGTAACTTTTGATACTTCTGCAGCAAGTGAAACTAAATTAACTTTTACACCAGCTAACGCAGCAACTAATTTGTTAACCACTGGTGGACAAATTGCTTTCATTTGTTATGAAAAAGGCACGTGGCATATTGCGACAAAACTAGCAGCTGAGACTACTCAGACTACTGGTGCGTTCGTTTTTGCAGCGTAATAAAATAAATAATGTGGGCCCTCGGGCCCACAGTTTCTTGATTAAGGAGGGAAACAAATGGCAGACGTAGTAACAGGACCAACGATCATGCAAGAAAATGATCAACGTGTGGTTATAAAATATGTAAATCAATCGGACGGCACAGGCGGAACAACAGTATTTGGTGATGTTTCAGCAATGGCTACAAACTCAAACGGTGACTCTTGTTTACACTTACAATTATTAAGAGTGTGGTATTCTAGTGACACTGGAGATGGTGGAGATTCTTATGTTCGTATGGACGAAGAAGATGACGATGGTGATATACCAATCATTGGCTTAGTAGGAGCAGGTTATTGGGATTTTAGAGAGTTTGGTGGATTAAAAACTGATAAATCAAGCAACACTAACCAAAGTGATGTTAATTTAGTTGTACCAGGCGCAGCTGATTCTGGAAATATGCATACAGTTATAGCAGAGTTTAAAAAAATATATTAAGGAGTAGCACATGCCTAACACTACTTCAGGAACAGCAACGTTCGACAAAACTTTTTATATTGATGAAATATTAGAAGAAGCATACGAACGTATCGGTGTACAAGATTTAAATGGATACAGACTAAAATCTGCTAGACGTTCTTTAAATATAATGTTTCAAGAATGGGGCAACAGAGGTTTGCATTATTGGGAATTAAAAGAAACCAATATTAATCTTGTTGAAGGTCAGGCTGAATATCATTTCTTTAGAAGTGCAGCAGACGACACTTCTGATTCTGATAGAGCTCAAGCAACTACAGTACAAACTGACTCTACTATTTATGGTATTGATGACATTCTTGAAGCAACATTTAGAACAGGCAGAGCAACAACCTCACAAGCAGATACTGCACTAACAAAAATTGATCGTTCTACTTATTCTGCTTTGGCAAACAAACTAACAACAGGTCAACCTACTCAATACTATGTTCAACGTTTTATTGATAGAGTTACAGTTAGTCTGTACCCAACTCCTGACTCAACAGCGGCTTCGTCAGAAGCGCATTTATATTTTGTAAAAAGAATAGAAGATGCTGGAGACTTTACAAACGCAGGTGATGTACCTTTTAGATTTGTTCCATGCATGGTTTCCGGACTTGCTTATTATTTAGCACAAAAAGAAAAACCAGAAATGGTTCCACAAATGAAACTTATTTATGAAGATGAATTAAACCGTGCATTAATAGAAGATGGTTCTTCTACAAGTACACACATAACCCCGAGAGCGTATTATCCAAATGTCTAATTTTGCATCAGGGAAAAAAGCACAAGCTATATCAGACCGCAGTGGTCTGGCGTTTCCATACAATGAAATGGTTAAAGAATGGAATGGTTCATTTGTGCATACTTCTGAGTTTGAAGCAAAACACCCACAACTTGAACCGCAACCACATAAAGCAGACGCACAAGCGTTGCGCGATGCAAGATCTGATAGAACAGAAACAGCTGTTCCTAATTTATTACAAACAAATTCTTTTAAAACAGGATCTGCAAGTTCTTCTACAATAACTGTAACAGAAAAAACTCATGGTCGTTCATCAGATGACACAGTTCGTTTTTATGGTGCTGTTAGTTTTGATGGAATTACAGCAACAAATTTAAACAAAACGGCTGGATACACAATAACCGTGGTAGACACAGATAGTTACACATTCACAGTATCGACAGATACTGCAACAACTGGTAATATTAATGGAGGAGGTTTCCGATCTTACGCTGGACCGGCAACAATAGTAGCATGACAACATACGCAGAATTAGTAGTACAGATAAGAGAGTATACAGAAACAGATAGTAATGTCTTAACAGATGTTATTGTTAATGACTTTATTGAACATACAGAGAGTCGTTTATTTAGAGAGATTGATTTAGACGTATATAAAAAATACAAGTCTGCTGTGATGACAGCCTCTGATCCATTTATTGCAATGCCTGGATCAACGCCTTCTGCTTTTGAGTTTACAAATAGCCTTTCAATATTTAGTTCTTCGGGTTCTCTTGGTGGACTTACTGATAACGAACGTGTATTTTTACAGAAAAAAGATCAATCATTTATTAACGAATACTGGCCTAATAGAACAAGCACAGGTATTCCAAAATACTACGCAAGTTGGGACAACGATACAATACTTGTTGCTCCTACACCAAGTGCAGCATATACTATGGAACTTGCATATAATGCACAGCCAACAGCATTATCTTCAAGTAATACTACGACGTGGGTTAGCACAAATGCTCCACGCGCTTTACTATACGGATGTTTAGTAGAAGCTTTTAAATTCTTAAAAGGCCCTGATAATATGTTAGCTATGTATGAGCAATCGTTTGGTGCTGCTCTTAAAACACTAGCAACAGAACAAATGGGTAGAAGAAGAAGAGACGAATATAGAGATGGGGCACTAAGAATGCCAATTCCATCTGTAAACCCATAAGGAGAAAAAAATGGCAAACGTAATTAGTAATGTATTTAAACAAGAGTTGTTAAAAGGAAACCATGATTTTGATGGTGGAGCTACTTATAAAATAGCCTTATACACTTCTTCAAAAACAGCAACTGCATCAGACCCAACGGCGTATAACACAACAAACGAACAAGCAAACACAGGAACATATGCAGCAGGCGGAGGCACACTAGCCAATGCTTCAGTAACAGGAGGCTCTTCTGCTACAACAGCTTTTGCAGATTTTGACGATGTATCTTTTACATCAGCTACAATCACAGCACGATACGCACAAATTTATCGTTCTGATGGTAGTGCACCAACAAACAATTCAGTTTGTGTTTTAGATTTTGGTGGTAACTTTACAACAACATCAGGAACATTTACAATTCAGTTCCCGTCGGCTTCAACAAGTACAGCAATATTGAGATTGGCTTAGAGGTTTAAATGGCATTAGTCCTTAACGATAGAGTCAAAGAAACCACAACCACAACAGGCACCGGCGCGGTATCCTTAGGTGGTGCTGCTACTGGCTTTGAAACGTTTGCACAAGGTATCGGTAATTCCAATACAACATACTATGCTATTATTCATGAAAGTGCTGATGAGTGGGAAGTTGGTCTTGGCACACTAGACGGTGACAGTTCTGATCTTACTCGTACAACTGTTCTTACAAGTTCTAACAGTGATAGTGCAGTTAACTTTTCTTCAGGAAACAAAACAGTAATATGTACACTACCTGCTAGTAAAGCGGTAGTCCTGGACGCAGATGGGGATGTTACATTAGGGGCTAATTTAGATGTTGGAGGTAACTTAACTGTTACTGGTCTTTCTACTTTAAATGGTGGAACTTTAACTCTTGGTGACGCTGACACAGACAACATTGTGTTTGGTGGTGAGATTGACTCAGATATTATTCCTGATGACGATGGTACTTTTGACTTAGGTAGTGCATCAAAAGAATGGCAAGATTTATTTATTGATGGCACCGCAAACATCGACTCATTAGTTGCAGACACAGCAGACATTAACGGCGGCACAATTGATGGTGTAACAATAGGTGGTTCTAGTGCTGGTGCAATCACAGGTACAACTATTACCGGTACAAGTTTTGTTATTGGTTCTGCAAATATTAATGAAACAGAATTAGAAACTATTGATGGTGTAACTGCAGGAACTGTAGCAGCTTCTAAAGCAGTTGTAGTTGACGCTAACAAAGACATTGCTTCTTTTAGAAATGTAACTTTAACAGGTGAACTAGATGGAGGTTCATTAGATATATCTGGTGATGCTGACATAGATGGCACAACTAATTTAGACGTAGTTGATATTGACGGAGCTGTTGACATGGCAACTACACTTGACGTTGCTGGAATTGTTACTGCTAACGCTGGAGTTGTTATAGACAATATAACAATAGACGGAACAGAAATAGATTTATCTTCTGGTGATCTAACGCTAGATGTTGCGGGTGACATTGTATTAGATGCAGCGGGCAACGATATTAAATTTAATGCAGGTGGCACAGCTATTGCAGAATTTACAAATTCTTCTACTGACTTTATTATTAAATCAGTAACCTCAGACAAAGACTTGATCTTTAAAGGTAACGACGGAGGAAGTGAGATAACTGCATTAACTCTTGACATGTCTGCCGCGGGCCTCGCTACATTTAACGCTGGCGTGACTACAGGTGGCAATATTATTATTCCTGACGATGGTAACATTGGTTCTGCATCAGATACTGACGCTATTGCAATTAGTTCTGGTGGCGCTGTAACTTTTTCACAAAACGTAATTATTACTGGAACACTAGATGTTAATGGTACAGTAACAACAATTGACACAACTAATTTAACTGTTACTGATCCTTTGGTTAAGTATGGTCAAGGTTCTACCGGTACTTCAGTTGACCAAGGTTTTATTGTAACACGAGGCGATGGTTCTAGTTCCAATACTGCCAACAGAGGTTTTATTTGGGATGAGTCTGCCGATGAGTTTGCAACAGTAGCTGCTAATACAGAAGCGGGGACCACGGCTGGTAATGTTACAATCAATGATTATGCAGATATACATGTCGGTAAAATTACAGCAGATGATGCATCAGTATTTTCTGCAGGTGCTTCTTTTGGTGATGCCAACATAACAAACGTAGGTAGCATTGCAGTTGATTCTATTATTAATGATGCCACAGATATTCTAATTGATTCAGCAGGAGACATTATATTAGATGCTGCTGGCAATGACTGGAGCTTTAAATCAGGTGGCACAGAAGTTCTAAAAATTACCAACTCGTCAAGTGATGTTATTATCAAACCAATCGTAGATGCCAAAGATCTTATATTCCAACAAAGAGACGGAACAGAGGTTGCCAGGATAGAAGACAATGGAACTTTTAATGTTGTAACAGCTAAACTGGCTATTAATGGCACAGCCATAACATCTACAGCGGCAGAGCTAAATTTATTAGATGGCGTTTCAGGTTTGGTACAGGCAGATTTAACTAAATTGGCTGCGGTAGATTCTACAGCGGCAGAACTAAATATTATGGATGGTGACACATCGGCTACTTCTACAACTATGGCAGATGCCGATAGAGTGGTGGTAAATGACAACGGAACCATGAAACAAGTTGCTATGACAGACATAAGCACGTATACTGACGGCGGAGCTACGGCTCTTGCTATTGCATTAGGATAATAGGAGAAAATAATGGCAAACACATTTAAAGTAGTATCATTCGCAGCGGAGCCAGCTTCTGCAGGCACAGCGTACGTCATGTACACTGTACCCAGCAGCACAACGACTGTTATAATTGGACTACGATTAGCAAATTTAAGCGGTTCTACAGTAACTGCTGAAGTAGAATTAGTTAGTGACACAGCAAACAGAAATGGCGCAAACAACGTTGCAAATGGCACTTCATTCTTAATTAAAGATGCACCAATACCAGCGGGAGGAGCGCTAGACGTTTTAGGTACAAGTAAAGTTATTCTAGAGACCACAGACGTTATAAAAGTAGATTGTTCTGTAGCTGATAAGTTATCAGGTACATTGTCTATTATGGAGATTACGTAAGATGGTTGCTAAGATTCTAGCAAATAGTGTTAATCTTGTTGATGGTAGTTATACTGTTCCATGTACGTTGCATTGTTAAGGATAGTATGAGTTATATAGGACAAGGATTACCATCGAATAGCTTTATAGGCTATACCACAGACACCTTTGCAGGTGACGGTAGCACTACGGCGTTTACAATGAGTAAAGCTCCTTTTAACGAATCAGCAGTTATCGTTGTGATCAACAACGTGGTTCAACAACCAACAGCAGATTTTACAATATCAGGTACAACATTAACACTCGACTCAGCGGCAACTGATGGTCATGTTATTTATGCAACACACACAGGCGGTGCATTACCGATTGATCAGGCATCAAGCCTAACTTCAAACATAGCTATAACAACTACAGGTGCATCTAACTTTAACGGCGGTGTAACTATGGGTGGCACAACGCCTACACTTACAATCGGTGACGCAGGAGCTGAAGATACTAAAGTTGTATTTGATGGCAACGCACAAGATTTTTATATAGGACTAGACGATTCAGCAGATGATTTAATTATTGGACTTGGAAGTGCTGTAGGCACAACACCAATTATATCTGTCGATGAAAACAAACTGACTACTGTTGCAAATGGCCTAACACTAACAGATGGTGATGTAACTGTTGCTAGTGGTCACGGCATTAGTTTTGCAGCTACTGCTGATGGAACAACCATGTCATCTGAACTACTCGATGATTATGAAGAAGGTACATATACAGTTGCTTTTGCAGCTGGTAGTGGTAGTTTTGGATTAAATACTTCTTTTGACCAAGCAGCTTATGTTAAAATTGGTAGATCAGTTCACGTTCAAGGTTTTTGTATAATAAACTCAGAGTCAAGTGCATCTGGTAGTTTAACAATGACTTTACCTTTTGCAATAGCAGATGATATTGCTGAACTTGGTGACAGATGGGGTTCTAAAGGAATGATTGTTTTAGGATCAAGTGCAAATGCTGGTTCTCACGTTTTACTTGGAATAAGTGGTAATGGAGCTATTGTTCAAATACAAGATGAAGATGGAACTAGTGTTTCAAACACAGCCGCTACTGAATTAGATGGTAGCACAGATTTTTATTTCAGTTTCCATTATATGACTAATACATAAAACAAACAACAACAACGAAGAAATTAACTAGGAGAATAAAACAATGGCTTTAACAAAAGAAGTAA
>Ga0208545_1000836_pt1 | contig 14179 bp, 16 predicted proteins | sample DEB08_DNA_12_FD_185498 | JGI IMG/M metagenome (GOLD analysis project Ga0208545, IMG submission 185498) | Aqueous microbial communities from the Delaware River and Bay under freshwater to marine salinity gradient to study organic matter... | ecosystem: Environmental > Aquatic > Marine > Coastal ... | reverse complement strand
TCGGTGTCACGTACAGCTGAGCGAAGTCATTCGTAGCCGATGCCATTATTGGTTGATGCTAATAGCCTCTTGTTGTTTTATTGTGCTATAAGCAAGAGGAAATAAAACCATTTCAACTTTTTTTACCACGTCGCAAATGGTGTAAATGAGCGATAATAAATGAGCGACGCGTAATAGTGACGTTTGTCCCGCAAATCGCCAAAAGAACTGGCGAATGTGCGACGTGGTAAAAAAAGTTGAAATGGTTTGAGGTAATGTAGTGTAAGGCACCAAACAAACAAGCAAGCAACAAGCAAGCAATAATCCGTCAAACAGCATGTCTATTCGCCACCTATACCCGAACGCAACGGAGCCGACCGAGCCGCGGTTCAAGGTGGGCGACATGGTACACACGTCCGGGTGTGTGTGGGTTCGCGGGACGGGGTTCGGCGTGAGCTCGGCAGCGGCCATCGCGGCTCATATGGCGCTCGTGAGCGCAGAGCCGTCGGAGGCGGTGGTCTACCCCGCGGTGTTCGGCGTGGTGGTGGAGTACCAAGAGCCGGGCACCGAAATCTACGACAGCACTACGTTGGGGAACGATCCGACGACGTGGCGTGGTTGCGAGAATGACTACGAGGAGGCCGAGCTGGACCTGCCTGGTTCTGGCTCAATCTGGTTCCTTCCGGACAACGAGCGTCGCTACTTCGTGCGCTGGGCGAACAAGAAGCCATACCAATACGGAACACAGCCGCCCGAGTTCAGTCCGCTGAAGACGGCAACCGGCGAGGATGTGTTCAGCCTATCGCTGTTTCCGGAGAAGGAGCTGAAACGGTGCCCTGACTTCGTGGGGAAGCTTCGTCGGCGCGCATGCGAGCGTAAGATGGTGGAGTCCGTAATGCAAGAGCGTCTGGGCCTGGACGATTGCTCAACCGTGGGAATCGCTGGTATAGTGTGTGAGTATTAGAGCGTGTGTGTAAAAAACACCAATAAAGTGTATAAACTGTAAACCCCTTGTAATGAGGAGTAAGAGACCCCCCGTAATAGGGGGTTTTTTGCTGTAAGAACTGGCGAATGTGCGACGTGTTAAAAAAAATTGAAATGTATTGGTAGGTTGTAGGTTTTGGCACATTAAAACAACAAGAAGCAATAAGCATCAATCAATCAGACAATGAACACCTCCGTTATGATGACCGCGGCGATGGAGAAGGCGATGGTGTCGAGCACGACGGAATTTGCGCGGGTTATGGTGAGGGCGCTGTCGGAGAAGTACGGGTTTGACGAGGCGGAGGCGGTGTCGTTCCTGGAGCTATCGGCGACGAAGGTGTCGCGCGCGGAGCCGAAGTCGAAGCGGGTGCCGAAGGAGAAGAAGGAGAAGGTGGTGACGCCGACTCTGCCCCTTCCGTTCTGCGGCGTGGTGATGGACGGGTGGTGCAAGGGCATCCGACCGAACCACGAGCTGTTCACGCAGTGCACGAAAGGAGCGAGCGGTGGGTCATACTGCGCGACGTGCGCGGGCCAGGCGGCGTCGAACGATACGGAGAAGCCGACGCACGGGGACATCCGGGATCGGGTTCTTGGTGGCGGAGAGTGGCGTTCGCCTGGGGGTAAGCGGCCGGCGAACTACGGCAACGTGATGAAGAAGCGTAATATCGGAAAGGACGCGGCGGTCGCGGAGGCGGCGACGTTTGGCTGGGTGATTCCGGAGGAGGAGTTCGAGGTGAAAGTGCGCAAGGCGGGGCGTCCTAAATCGCCGAGCACTTCGGACACGGAGGACGAGACGCCGAAGAAGAAGCGGGGGCGGCCGAGCAAGAAGAAGGCGCTGGTGAGCGGAGACGGAGACGATGACCTGATAGACACGCTAGTGTCAAATACGACGATAGTTAGCGATGATATATTGGCAACGGATGAGGTTGTGCCCGTCGCGGAGACGAAGAAGAAGGCGGAGCTGAGCGAGGAGGAGGTGGCGGCGAAGAAAGCGGCGAGCGAGGCGAAGCGGAAGACGACGGCGGCGAAGAAGAAGGCGGTGAAGGAGGCGGCGCTGGTGGCGAAGGCGGAGGAGCCGGAGGTGGAGGCGGAGGTGGTCTCGTCGGAGGACGAGCTGTCGGCGGAGGCAGACGGAGATGAGTCGGACGAGGACGAGGATGATGCGTTGAGCGTTGTGCTCCACGAGTTCAACGGCAAGACGTATTACCGCAACGAGGATACGAACGAGCTGTATGAAGGAGACATGGGGGACCCCGTTTTGGTGGGAACGTGGGACGCGAAGAACCAGTGTATAGTGGCAGCAGCGGAGTAGCGGAGTATAGTGAGGGGGTATGAGGCAACACCATAAACGTGTATAAACTGCGTAATTCCCACAATAGGGGAGTAGGGAACTGCCCAAATGGGTGGTTTTTTGCTGTGCGTAAATTGGGACATTTGCGACGTGTTAAAAAAAATTGAAATGGATAGGTAGGTTGTAGGTTTTGGCACATTAAAACAACAAGAAGCAATAAGCATCAATCAATAAATCAATCAGACAATGAATACCTCGGTTATGATGACTACCGCAATGGAGAAGGCGATGGTTGCGAGCACGACGGAATTTGCTCGGGTCATGGTGAAGGCGCTGTCGGAGAAGTACGGGTTTGACGAGGCGGAGGCGGTGTCGTTCCTGGAGCTATCGGCGGCGAAGGTGTCGCGCGCGGAGCCGAAGTCGAAGCGGGTGCCGAAGGAGAAGAAAGAGAAAATGCTGGTGCCGTCTATGTCCCTTCCGTTCTGCGGCGTGGTGATGGACGGGTGGTGCAAGGGCATTCGGTCGAACCACGAGCTGTTCACGCAGTGCACGATGGTGCCGAAGGGCGGGTCATACTGCGCGACGTGCGCTGGCCAAGCGGAGTCGAACGATACGAAGAAGCCGACGCACGGGGACATCCGCGACAGGGCTCTTGCTGGTGAGGGGTGGCGCACGCCGGCGGGCAAGCAGCCGGTGAACTACGGTAACGTGATGAAGAAGCGCGAGATCGCGAAAGATGCGGCGGTCGCGGAGGCGGCGACGTTTGGCTGGGTGATTCCGGAGGAGGAGTTCGAGGTGAAGGCGCGCAAGTCAGGTCGGCCTAAATCGCCGAGCACTTCGGATACGGAGGACGAGACGCCGAAGAAGAAGCGGGCGTCCAAGAAGAAGAAGGCGGCGGAGAATAGCGAGGAGGGTGAGGACCTCATCGGCCAGCTGGTCTCGAATCTGGCGGATGTGAGCGATGCGAGCTCAGATGCGAGTTCTAGCGACGATGAGGAAGAGTCGGCGCCGGTGGAGGAGACGAAGGAGGAAGAGTCGGCGCCGGTGGAGGAGGTGAAAAAAGTAAAGAAGGTAAAGAAGGTAAAGGTGGAGCTTACAGACGAGGAGAAGGCGGCTAAGAAGGCGGCGACGGCTGCGAAGCGGAAGGCTACAGCTGCGAAGAAGAAGGCTGATGCTGCTGCTGCTGCTGCTGCCGCCGCCGAGAAGGAGGCTGTCGTGGAGGAGGCTGTCGTCGTGGAGGAGGCTGTCGTGGAGGAGGCTGTCGTGGAGGAGGCTGTCGTGGAGGAGGCGGAAGATGCGGATGATGAGGAGTCAGACAAGGAATAGAGTTTGTAGTATAGTGTATAAAAACGAAAACCGATAAAAATAAAAAACAATAAAACCAAATAAAAATTAGCAGAGAAACTCCCACTAGGGGGGTTTTTCTAATGAGAGAGTGTATGTCTAACGGATAGTAACCGATATATGGTTTCCCCACTCATTTCCAGTTTGCCCTATATATGGTAGTTTATAGGGTAATCTCTCTACGAGTGTCAATAATATAGAGTATATTGTATAGTTATAGAGAGAAAAATGGGTTAACACCCTGCCTTTCTGCTACCTATTGTATATGTGTATGTTTTACCTGCCTGCCTGCGTGGTTATGTGTTGGGTCCGCGGTGGCTCAGCATCGTCAAGTGGTCAATCTGTTCGTATGTAGGATGACGGACCACGGTAACCATATTCTTGCGCGTGTTGACTGGTCCGCAAACGGGCTGGCCGTTGACCACGTTCATGACGTGTGTTCTCGCTTTTAGGTCGTTCAATATGCTGTCGTAGCTATGGTGCGCATATGTGACGTGGATTATGGGTGGTGATACGCTATGGTCAACGTCCATGCCTGTAAACGTGCCACCGATGTATGGTGCTATGTCGTGGTCAATCCCCCTCCGGCTGCGGTCACCGACCAAAGCCCCGCCAATAAGCCCCTCTTTGACCTTCTTGGGGAATGTGACAACGTGCGACACGCCACTCCAATGGTCTAGAGCCAACATTCCGTTGATGTGCGCCTTAGAATTCCGGTGTTTAAGCTGGGCTTTCCCGCTGGAGCACACCATGGCTCCACAGGCACACTTCACGGGCGGAGGGTGCATAGTCCTGGCGAGCGACTCGTAAAACTGGCGGTTGTTGTAGCCCATTGCGGCGCGCTTGAGTATCAATGCGATCCAGTGCTTAGACTTGATAGGCCCTAGCTTCTCGGGTTGGCCGCGGTTGTTGTAGGTGACGGTCTGGGTGATGGCTGGCAGCTTGGCGACGTCGAAGTATGCGCGCGTTATGACGTCGCGGTTCAACTTCTTGACGCCCTTGTAGTTCATCTTGACGCCGTAGATGCCGGCGAACTGCTTGACGAGGTACCACGCGGGCAGAGCGAGGCGCTGCGGCGATGCGACGGAATTGGCGTGCGTCATGGTTGTCGTTGTTTGCTTGCTTGTTGCTTGCTTGTTTGTTTGTGTGCCTTCAACCTCAATCGCTCAAACCATTTCAACTTTTTTCAGGAAGGTTCCAGGAAGGTTCCGCACCATATACCCACCGATAAATTGGCGTGGAACCTTCCTGGAACCTTCCTAAAAAAAATTGAAACGGTTTGAACGGTTGAGGTTGAAGGCACTCAAACAAACAAGCAAGCAACAAGCAAGCATACAACGACAAGCAATCGGACAAGATGGCTATGACTCAACGGGAATGGGCGGATGAGCGCGTTCACGCGGAGAGTCCGCGACTCACAGTCATCACCTTAAGTAAGGGGAACCAAAGCGTTCGTAAAAAGGATTACAACTACATTGACATGGTTCGTCCTCTTGAAGATGGCTCATTAGAAGTGCTGTATCAAGGAACCGAAAAGGGTAGGCAGGATAAGCACCTATTGGATGCCATAGATAACAGTCATCCGTTCAAGGTTTATTACAGAGAAAAACGATTCTCCTTCAAAGAGCTGGGTATCGCTACCGATGTTACGATACATACACCTCGTAGTGATGGCCAGCGTTTGGTTATCCGTTTGGTGATCCGTAATGTGGTGAATCGTCTGGTTCCACAATACAGTGACGGATTCGAATTCGCACGCTACAAACGTGACGTCATGATACACGCTGGCGTGTTAGGACGGGAAGGTAACCAGCAACTCTTGATGAAGAACAACTCTCTATTCAATGGATTCTGGAGTACCGTATAAATAAAAAATAAAAAATAAAAAAATAAAAAAATAGAGAAGGTCCCACTAGGGATTTTTTCTATTACCCCTATATCTGGTTTCCCCACTCATTTCCCATTTGTCCTATATATGGTAGTTTATATGGCAATCTCTCTGCGAGTGTCTATATGATAGAGTATATCGTATAGTTATAGAGAGAAAAATGGGTTAACACCCTGCCTTTTCTGCTGCCTATTGTGTGTGGTATAGTCTAAACCCTTGAAATCTTGAATCCAGTTAGTACCATTTCGTAGTGATATCTAACGCTGGATTCAGGAACCTTTAGTTTATTCCAATGTTCAGACGCAATATATTTAACGTGATTATACAGTTTGGTGCGTTTTTCATGACCACACCAATAATCGAGTTGGTCTTTTGACGAAATATTTTCCCGTGCGAAAAGCTCGTTCAAAACCGTTGGAATTTTAGACGTTTCATCAAGCCACCGCGTGTGTGTGCCGCCACCGCTTGTGGCCGTGACCGTGGCTCTGGACGCGACGGAATTGGCGTGCGTCATGGTTATCGTAGCTTGCTTGTTGCTTGCTTGTTTGGGTGCCTTCCCATACAACCTCTCAAACCATTTCAAATTTTTTATGCCACGTCGCATAGTGACGTTATAGTGACGTTATAGTGACGTTATAGTGACGTTATAGTGACGAAAGCGGGACAAGATACGTCGGGACAAGATACGTCGGGACAAGATACTGACGTCATTTTGGCGATTAAAAAAAATTGAAATGGTTTGAGAGGTTGAGGTTGAAGGCACCCAAACAAACAAGCAAGCAACAAGCAAGCAAACAACGTCAAGCAATGTCCTACACCCCGCTCAAGGGTGACCGTGTGCGCAAGGTGTCCACGGCGAAGAAGGACGCGAGCCGTCTCGGTCGGGTGTTTGCCACGAAGTATACTGCGACCGGCTGGAAGGTGAAGGTGGAGTACTTCTGGCTCAATCCCGGCGAAAAGTCGCGGTTCTCGGTGTTTCAGAGCGTCGGCAATTTCGTGAAGGAGGAGGAACCGCGAGGGTGGTGGAATGAGCCGTCATCACCACCGCCACCACCCGCGCAAGAGGAGCCGCCGCCGCCACCGCGTCCGCACCGCAAGACACCCTCTGCGCCCGCGAAGCCGAGCAGCCCAAAGGAATCGCACTACGCAGTGCTCGGCGTTAGCAAGACCGCGTCTGATGACGAGATAAAGAGGGCGTTTCGCAAGCTAATCCTCAAGTGCCATCCGGATAAGGGAGGCAACCCGGAGGAGTTCATCAAGGTTCGTGATTCATATGACGTGTTGAAGAGCTACGTGAGCCGCTGTCGCTACGACCAAGCTGCGTAGAGCAATAATAATGTAGGTAATATAGTAGATTAGGTAGGAAAGGAGGCATTAGCCTTTTTTCTCTGTAAAATTGAACGATTAAATCTCTCTATAACTCTATAAAATACTATGAATACTGTAGAAGAAAAGCTAGTAGAAGTAACAGGACTGGAGAGAAACGTGGAGCTGAACGGGAAGCAAGGAACTATATTGGACTATGACCCAAAAAGTGACCGATTTATTATTTGTATTAATGATGAAAAATGGAAGGTGAAGCTAGCGAACATCAAGACGGTAGACGCGGTCTTCGAGAGGAGGGAGCGCGTATTCCACATTGGTGCGCCGCCTCCTCGGAATACCACAAGGAGACGTTCGCGTCCCACAGCCAAACCAAAGCCAAAGAAGGAGGAGTGCGCAATTTGTATGGAAGAGATGTCGGGCGAGGTGACGCTGAAGTGCGGCCACCGCATGTGCCCGTCGTGTTTCGCACAACATTCGCGCGTGAGCAACGCGTGTCCGTATTGTCGCGACGAGTTTGCGCCGGAACAAGAAGTCAAACCCGAAATATCCGAGACGCTCGCGAGGACGATGATCATTGAGACGGTGCGCGATTATTATTATAATGAAGAAATGGACGAGGAGCTAAACGGATATATAGAAACTCTGTTAGAAAACGACACTCCAATGAATCGGACGCACTTAATGGCGTGTGTCTATGCGAATATGGACGGCGTGTGTCGTGAGATGCTAGAAGCAACGGAGGAATGGTATGAAGAGAATATGTAAGAATATGTAAGAATATGTAAGAATATGTAAGAATATGTAGTAATATGTAGTAATATGTAGTAATATGTAGTAATATGTGTAGTAACTATATCTATGTTTTTTATATTATAGGGACTCTATAACTGATGTTATAAAGAATGGGTATAAAGCCATCCCACATTACTAATATGTAAGAGTAGCTCGCCGTAGCTCAGTTGGAAGAGCAGTTGACTGTAAATGTAAACGAAAGCAATTGAGTAGTAAATCAATTGGTCGCCGGTTCGAGTCCGGTCGGTGAGATAATGAGCGTCGTTGGCCGAGTGGTCTAAGGCGCCACACTTAAGATGTGGTATCTTCGGATGCGTGGGTTCAAACCCCACACGGCGCAATTATGGTCGTGTAGCTCAGTTGGTTAGAGCGTCCGTCTTATGAGCGGAATGTCGAGGGTTCAAGCCCCTCCGTGACCACTAAAGTTTAAAACATAAAAAGGAGGGAAACGAAGCACCGTTGGCCGAGTGGTCTAAGGCGCCACACTTAAGATGTGGTATCTTCGGATGCGTGGGTTCGAACCCCACACGGTGCAGATGATCGTGTAGCTCAGTTGGTCAGAGCACCAGTCTTATGAGCTGGTGGTCGAGGGTTCAAGTCCCTCTTCGATCATTATAAAGCCGCAATAGCTCAGTCGGTAGAGCGCATGCCTTTTATTTTTATTGAAAGTATGTGGTCGGGGGTTCGAGCCCCCCTTGTGGTGTATAATTTAGGACAACCCCTGTGGCGCAATGGATAGCGCGTCGGACTTCTAATCCGAAGGTTGCGAGTTCGAGTCTCGTCAGGGGTGTATTTCGCATTAGTCCAGGTGGTCAGGATAGCTGGCTTTCATCCAGCCGACACGGGTTCGAGTCCCGTATGCGGAAAAACCCCAATATTTTAATATAGCTCATTTATAGTTATATCCCTCATTTCTGGTTATATGGCTCATTTACGGTCTTATAGTGTAGCGGGTCATCACTGAGGACTTTGAATCCTCCAACCCGAGTTCGAATCTCGGTAGGACCTGTAACATCTAGCGTCCACGGTCTTATAGTGTAGCGGTTAGCACCGGAGATTCTGATTCTCCTATCCCGAGTTCAAATCTCGGTAGGACCTTTTAACAACATTTAATTTGAAAACTTATTTAGAAGTCAAATTAAAAACTTATTTAGACCCTTGACAATTAAATAAAATAAATGGAGGAACGATTAGTGGCCCCTTGGAATCAAAGCAAATATTTAGTAGGGACATCGCTGCTATTTTTGGGACCCGCGTCTTGTGCATACACCAACAATATGCCCCTTCTCACGACTACATTAACGGTAACCTCGCTCGTGTCTGCCAATTATTGGCGTCACGCAAATTATTCCATCCGTAGAAGCTGCGACCTCGTCGTCGCAAAGGGAGCAATGGCTATTATGTGCTATAACGGCGCCCATTATATTAGAACCTTCGATAAAGTAGTCACCGCATATCCATGTCTAGGACTAATCGCATATACGTATTATAAATCGCACCAGCTACACAACGCTAAAAAGAATGACTGGCTTTCATACCATATGACTATGCACGCACTATTAACGTATGAAGAGTTCGCAATCCTATCGTCAATCAATCAATCAGGAGTGAACGGCGTTAACTCGCAGAGAGATACTGTATTAATTATGTTATTAATGAGTGTTTATTTTATATCTCTAGCTCAATACTTCAAATACCATAGTTTATCTTAAAATCTCTCTACAAATATTTTTTACACTCTGTATAATGAAGGAAGTTACCTCGTAGTATAACATAACAACACATATATACCCACTCCATTCTAAACCATATTATACATATGATAATAAAATTGAAATGAAAACCCGTCCTCTTATAGCAGACACAATCAAGACAATATGGCTTACGAACCAGACTACCAAACGCAATCGCCTACGAAAGATGATGTTATCCGCGCCGTGAAGACGAGCTGGTTTCCCGCAAATCTTAACAAGAAGCGCAACACATACGAAGACAACGAAAAGCTCAAACGTTACACGAATGTTAAGGTCACGTTCGAAGAAATCCGACGCATTCCTGACTGGCGCGAAAGAACAGACGCCATCATCGCAGAGGAGGTTGATATTGCCGAAAAAGAAGGGTTCGGCTCCATTCGCGGATACTACAAATTCGTTCACGCACAACTGTGCGCCATCGTCCAGCGCCGCGTGGTCCAGGAGGTCTTCGCTGTAAATAAACTCAAACGAAAACTCATCATGCCCACTCGCGCATGGATTAGTAATCGATTTGCTCCGGGTGGGGCTGGTTACAACGCCGCGAAAACGGACTTTTACACAATTGCCAAATAAAAAATTAAATGAAATCACAAATTATATACAAATAAACGCGCGCTATTTTCTATTTTTAATATAACTCATTTCTCATTATGTTACTCATTTCCCGTTACATAAGAAAACGTATTATGATTGTATGCTTCAATAATACGTTTTCTACTAGTAAATACTACGATATATCCGTTGTGAGGCAGAAGCCACCCTATGTGTGGATGGTTGAGCAGGTCTTGCTACTACACATCTAGCCAATTTAGAATAATCCATAAACCTTCCAACAGCACCCCATATCAATGTTTTCCTGAACCTTTTTGGGTTCTATAATTATTATTTGACAATTGAGCTTTAATTAATATTTAATATTTAATATTTAAAATACTAAATTAATTCCATTAATAGCAGCAGCAATTATATATCCATGTCCAAAGGGGACCCCAATATTATGAATTTCTTCCACCAACATCTCCATTGTTACCTCTTTATAAGTGTTGTCGCCATTTTCTTTTCTAGGCCCATCAAAATCAAATATAACTATGTTTTTTCCATTATTACGCATCTCAATAAGCTCTTTTAGCGAATTGGTGTTTTTAATTACCTCATAATACTCTGGAACATATACATACTTACGCGAATTAACATAATCATATTCTTCGCCGTTAAATACCGCGTGCAATACTCGGACCCCTTTTGACCCCGGATACCTACGTTTCCCCTTTTCTTGTTTTTTCCACCATTGTAACTGTTTTTCACGATCCCCGTCTTGAAATATTTTCCCCGACTGCCAATAATTTTCAAAACAATGATATCCTTTATATTTTCCAGGAATCGCCGTCATTGGACTAAAGTCAACCCGATAAGGATTATTAGTACGTTGAGCCGATGTAACATTAACTTTAACGGCGTTATCTAATTCTTTTGGTAGTTCGGCACGTTTTCCTCGCATTATCATAGAAGCAACGTAGACTTTTCCAGGTGTTTTTTCACTGTTCATTTGTTCTGTCATTTTTATTGATATGAATAACTATCAATTTCAATTCAATTTTATTTCACAATACGTAATTTATATTAGTCAAGTTATTAAATGTCCTGCGCTTCCTCAAAATACCATCTACTAGAGAGATATCTCGGCGTGCTATATTTAATAAAAGCGGAAACACGCACAACACGCACAACACCCTCGTATTGTAGCGCTATCATTTCGAGTTTTACACACCATAGGCAATCAGGCAACGCCTACATTGAACTCGCCCAATACATTATTGTACCCATTATAGTAATTATCATACCAGTAAGGATGCTGCCGAATATAACAACCCAGATATTCTCCTTATAAAATCCATCGTTAGTAAGCGATAACATAAGAAACCCTATTGCCCAAAATACACAGCCCATAATAATACATTTAAGCATCCTACAAGCAATCGTCCCCCGACTAGCACCTTCGTTTGGCACGTAATCGCCCCCAATGATGGTAATCGACACGCTCGCCGCCTCGCCCCCGCCCCCCTCCGCAAACGGGTCGGTGTGAATAATTATCAACCCGCTGTCCGAGTCGGGACACCACTTCTCGGAACGGCACACCGGACACCTCCGATGAATATTAGTTTTCCTCATTACACCGAAACAATCGCCACAAACGGTCGTATCGGCGCACACGCGGCACGTCCTGATTGTTTTTTTCGTATCACCCGCACCGAGGCACACGCAACACGAGTGCGTCATTATGTTTATTATGTTGCCTTCGACCAAATCCTCCGTTTAATATCAATTTTATTACCGCCCCACATAAAAAGTGAAACAACGAGCAGCAAGTCCACCCACCCCACAGTTTTATGTGTATATTATATATGTATACAACCCACCCCTTTCTAAAGATATTTTGTATATGGATATGGTTCCTAACCGCTCTCTACGTGGCCAATATTTCATCGTTTTCACCCATGTATCTCTCCGTAGCTGCGATTCTCTTCTCTATTCCATTCAACCTGTTCTACGATAGAAATAAAAAACCATTTATATACAAATTTTCTATACTATTATTAGAGTTATCCGTCGCCGCTCTCAACGTCTACAAACACTTCGTAATCGACAAGAGGCCTCTCGTCTCCCACAAGGACATCGCGATTAGCATTCTAATATTCGCATTATATTTGCTTTTTTTATCCTCAATCAACAAGACCTTTTATCAGGTATATTTCATAGACCTCTTGAAGCGGTAACCCGACAACGGCGACGGCAACGACGGCAACGACGGCAACGACGACGACTGAAGTGAGATTCGAACTCACGCGTGTAAAACACAATTGCTTAGCAGGCAACCACCTTAACCACTCGGTCATTCAGTCATTATAGTATATCCACCGCCTATTTTTATATTAATTAAATCCTAATTCTATTTAACTATTACACTATTTATATTATAAATGTGTGGAATAATCGGGGTTCTTATGAAGCCCAGCTATTGCGCGAGCGAACAAATTATCGGTCACCTAGAGGATGGTCTCCGCCGGCTCCAGAATCGCGGCTACGACTCGTGCGGCGTGGGGCTCATCAACGCGTCCGAAACCATCGTAGAAAAGCACGCCTCCACCACCACCTCCAACTCCTTATCGCTCCTCTCCGCCGGGTTGCGAGCGCGCGTCGAGCCGTCGTGGACCTTATCCTCGGGCGTCGGCCACAATCGCTGGGCGACGCACGGCGCCAAGACGAGCGAGAACGCCCACCCGCACCTCTCCTACGACCGCCGCTTTATGATCGTCCACAACGGCATCATAGAGAACTGCGCGGCCCTGAAAGCGAAGCTCCCGCCCCACCCCTACGAGTCGGAGACCGACACCGAGGTCATCGCCCACCTGCTGTCCCACCACTACGAGGAAACGAAGGACACGCTGGAGAGCATCCGCCGAACCATCGCCGAGCTCCGCGGCACCTACGGGCTCGTCATTATCAACACGGAGGACCCCGACCACCTCTACTGCGTGCGAAACGGCTCGCCCCTCTTAGTCGGCACGACCGACTCCTTCGCCATCGTCACCTCCGAGCAGAGCGGCTTCGACGGGAGCGTGAACACGTATATAACGCTCGAAACCGACGACATCTGCACCATTTATAGAGACGACGATAAAATAAGCGTGTCCACCACCGCGACCTACCTCGTAAATCGGGTCACCGCGACGCCGCCCCCGAACCGCACGCCCGCACCATTCTCCCACTGGACCCTCAAGGAGATTCACGACCAGCCGAGCACCATCATGAACAACATCAACATGGGCGGACGCATCCTGAGCGATTCCGAAGTCAAGCTGGGCGGGCTCGAACCGCTGAGCGAGGAGCTCCAATCCGCCAAGCATCTCATCATCCTGGGGTGCGGGTCGTCCTACAACGCCGCCCTCTACGGCGCCGAATACGCCAAGCAGCTGTGTAATTTCGTCACCGTGCAAGCAATCGACGCCGCCGAGCTCCGACCGTCGGACCTCCCCAAAACCGCCGACCGAGTGGCCGTAATCCTCGTCTCGCAGTCGGGCGAGACGAAGGACCTCCACCGCTGCCTCGCCATCCTGCGCCCCGCGTCGCCAATAACCATCGGCATCGTGAACGTGGTGGACTCGCTCATCGCGCGCGAGGTGGACTGTGGCGTCTACTGTAACTCGGGCGTAGAGGTGGGCGTAGCGTCCACCAAGTCGTTCACGTCGCAAGTGGTCTGCCTCTCGCTCGTCGCCGTATGGTTCGCGCAGAAGCAGGGCGCGAGCAAGACCCTCCGCGCCAGCGTAATCAAAAGCCTCCGAAACCTCTCCAACGACTACACCAAGACGCTGGCACACACCACCGACCAAGTGGAGCGCATTGCCAAAACCACGCTAAAGGACGCGCGAAGCATGTTCATACTCGGAAAGGGGTGCGACAAGTACGTCGCCGACGAGAGCGCCCTCAAAATCAAAGAGATCAGCTACGTCCACACCGAGAGCTACTCCGCCAGCTCCCTCAAGCACGGCCCCTTCGCCCTCCTCGACGCCGACTTCCCCGTCATCATAATCAACTGCGAAGACGAGCACGACGACAAAATAACGAGCTGCTACCACGAGGTCAAAGCCCGCCACTCCCCCCAAATACTCATAAGCACAAGCACCAAGACCAGCACCAAGACCAAGACCAGTACCAAGACCAAGACCAGCACCAACAACACCATCATCGTACCTAAAAATAAGCACTACGGCGCCCTCCTCGCCCTAATCCCTCTCCAGCTAATGTCGTATTATCTCTCTATCA
>Ga0208545_1000824_pt1 | contig 14239 bp, 13 predicted proteins | sample DEB08_DNA_12_FD_185498 | JGI IMG/M metagenome (GOLD analysis project Ga0208545, IMG submission 185498) | Aqueous microbial communities from the Delaware River and Bay under freshwater to marine salinity gradient to study organic matter... | ecosystem: Environmental > Aquatic > Marine > Coastal ... | reverse complement strand
TATCGCCCCTATGCACAGGATAGGGGCGGTATTGCCCCAGAGCGCTGGCATATCAGTTACAGGCCGGTAGCAGAATATTATGCTGCACAGCTCACCATTGAGGTCCTGGCTCAGCGACTCGCCAGTGCAGATATTATTTATAAAGAGACAGTGCTCGCCCATTTGGATGAGCTTTATCAACGTTATATTTGTGTTAAAAAGTAACTGTGAAAGCGCCAAGCGAATAATAGAAAAGGACAATAGATGATCGCCAACGATCCACTGTGGGACATAATTTGCGCTGAAGCGCGCCAGACCGCCTCTCAGGAACCTTTGATGAGCGGTTTTTTTGATGCCGCGATTCTAAGCCATGAGAGTTTGGCCCAGGCGCTATGCTTTAATTTGTCACAGCAGTTACACAGCTCGGTGATGTCCGCCGCTGCGGTCGCCGAGGTTTTGGCTGGGGCTATGGCAAGTGATGACGCAATCTGTGATGCAGCTCGCACAGATATACATGCTTGCTTCGATCGTGACCCTGCCTGCGACAACCATTTTATGCCTATACTTTATTTCAAGGGTTTTCAGGCGTTGCAGTTGCATAGGGTCGCCCACTGGTTATGGCTTCAAGGGCGCAACCATTTGGCGCTTTATCTGCAGAGCCAAATATCCGAAGTGTTTGCCGTAGATATTCATCCTGGTGCCCAAATTGGCAGTGGCATTATGATTGACCACGCCAGTGGGTTGGTGATCGGTGAAACCGCCATTGTCGGCAACGACGTGTCCATATTGCACTCGGTAACACTGGGCGGCAGTGGCTGCATTAAAGGCAGCCGTCACCCAACTATTGGCAATGGTGTGATGATTTCTGCAGGTGCCAAGATTCTCGGCAATGTGCTGGTCGGTGATGGCGTAAAAGTCGGTGCAGGTAGTTTGGTGCTTGAATCAGTGCCGCCCCATGTCACAGTGGCTGGTGTGCCAGCTAAAATTGTCGGCGCGCCGAGAGAGGCGGCTCCCGCTCTGGAGATGGATCAGTATCTCAGCGACGGTCCCTAAGGCAGGCTAAACTAATATAAAAAGGCAGTCGCGCTCGCACTGGAATCAGTGCTCCAGAACTAGGAGGTTGAATAATGACCGACAAGGATTTGTCTAAAAGTCAGGTCGAAAGAAGCGCTGCAGCCGATCTCTTTGATTTGGTTTTTCGCGGTGAGATTGCTCCGGGCAATAGCGATGCAGAGGTTAAGCAACGGGTTGCTGTAAGTTTTAACTTAGATTCTGCGGCTGCAGATCAGCTGTTTTCAGGAGCTCAGGTTCGCCTTAAACGCGGCGTCGATAAACCCACCGCCGAACGTATTCTGCAGCGCTTAACCGATGCCGGGGCGATTGCCATGATAGTCCCCAGTTCAGTGCAGCCCGAGACTCAAGAATCCCTTGCTCAGGATCCTCTGTCCCTAGCACCCCTAGGCACCAATGTGTTGGATGACAATGAAGAGGTGAAGCGTGAAAAAGCCGCAACGAAAAAGCCTGTATTGCCTTCTCTGGATCATCTCAGTTTGGAACCGGTTGGAACCAGGATGGTTAAGGAGACTGAAGTACCGCCGATAAAGGCTCCAGACTTGGACACCTCTAAATTCTCTCTTGAGTAGGGCCTTCAGTGAAAGTGGCGATATAAGGATATCAATAAGGCCATGCTGCAAGCCGAACGACTAATACTTAGACCTTGGATCGACGATGACCTAGCCGCCTTTGCAAAGATTAACGAGGACCCTGAGGTCATGGAGTTCTATCCCAAACCACTTACCCACGAAGAAGGCCTCAGTATGGGGGTGAGAATTCAAACGCTAATTAGTGATCGTGGCTGGGGGCTTTGGGCGGTAGAACTTGCGAGCCAAAAACAATTCATTGGTTTTGTCGGGCTCCATATACCAAAGGACAGCTTGCCCTGTTCCCCCTGTGTTGAAATTGGCTGGCGCTTGGCAAAAGAGCATTGGGGGCAAGGGTATGCAACAGAGGCGGCCAAGGAGTCTCTTAGATATGCGTTTACAGTATTAAACTTAACCGAGGTCGTGTCATTTACGACTTTGACGAACTTACCTTCTCAAGCGGTAATGCAAAAAATTGGCATGTCTAATACCGGCAATAATTTTATGCACCCTGAAATAGATCTCGCTCATCCTCAGTGCGAGCATGTGCTGTACAAAATAAGCAGGCATGAGTGGGGTCGACAATACGGCTAAGCCGGTTTTTTTAGGCTTAAAACGATTGCGTAGTGTTTCACAGGCAGATAGATGCCAGATGCTGAATCTGTTTTTCGAGCAGCATTTGACGCCCTTCAGGGAAACCCTGCAAGACAAAACAATTCTCTTTAAACGGCAGAAAGCGAGCAATCGACGATAGCTGTTCAATATCGAACTCTGCGGATTGCACAGCAATTGCACCTTTCTCAAGTTCATCGGTCAGACTGGCAGTGGCGCTTTTTAGCTTATCCAGACCTTCATGGTGACTGAACAGTGGCGCCGATGGCAGCTTATCACTGCACAGGGCCCAACAGATTTCTAGATCAATACCCAGTTCTTCCGAGAGTCGCTCAAGCACCTGTTGCAGCGAGTAAATGGCCATCAGGCAGACAAGTAAGTGCTGCTTCGACACCTGAGTCGAACGAATATAAAAGTTGATACTGCCACTGCCACCTTCGATGCGCTGCCCCGCGTAGAGCTCTAATGTTCGCAGTGTGCAGTAATCAATTTTTTCAAATAGCTGGGTTAGATTCTGACGGTTGAGTTGACTCTCGAGGCGGCGTCGATTTTTGATCGTCGCGGTAATCAATGAGCAGTAATAGCCGGTGTCCGAAAGCCCCTCATCACTGCTCTTTGATAGCAGTGGCTGCAGGCGCAGTTCTAGTGAAGCCATTTCGTCGTCTAGACTTTCAGAGCTGCCGGGCAGACGATTGGTCAGCATGCGCAGGCGTCGGGACAGTTGCTCGGCAAAGCGGAAGCAGCCATAGCTGCTAAGCAGGGTGAAAACCGCCCACAGCAGTAGCCAGTTACTGACCACCTGACTATGGCGCTGTTGGATTGCCTGACTGTCGACACTGATCAGGACCCTGCCGGCCTGAGTGTCCTGAAGGGCAATATTGCGACTGAAGCTGACAGCTTTAGAGTTCTCTGGGAAAGGTTTTTTACTCTGAGCTACTAGCTGACCGCCTATATCATAGACACTGGCATCGAGGATTATTTTATCTTCGGTAACATTCTGCAGGGCTACCTGAATACTGATGCTGTCGCCGTTAAATAGGGGACCGCGTACCAGTTCGACCAGTTGGTTGATAGTTAGGTCGCCTTTTTCTTGCAGGGCTTGTTGGCTCAACTGGCTGGCGTGGCTGGATAACAACGCCCAGCCGAAGAGACCGAGAGTCAGACAGGCGGACAGTGCCAGAGCGGGTATTTTTTTAGCCAGGGAGAATTGGCGATGCATCCCGAAGTCCTTGAAAAGTGCCTGATTGAAATTTATTTGCCGCGCATTCTATCCTATTGCTCAGGCTTTTATATAATAGCGCCCTTAAAATAACTATGGCCACAATCTGTGAAAGATATATTTCTGATAAATGTGTGGGGGCAAGACAAGCCAGGGGTCACTCGGGTTGTTACTGAGGTGTTGTCGACCTTCGAGGTCACCGTGCTCGATATTGGTCAGGCGGTGATTCACGACCAACTGAATTTGGGTATTCTCGCAGCAGTGCCGGCCAGTGAAGATTCTGAGGCCTTAGCTAAGGCAGTACAGCGCAGTTTGCTGGCTCTCGAAATGCAGGTGATGTTCTCGCCAATCACTGAACAGCGTTATCAACGCTGGGTGGGGCAGCAGGGCAAGGCGCGTTACATAGTGACATTATTGGCGCGCAAAATTGAGCCTGAGCATTTGGCTGCCGTGGCCACAGTGACCAGCGAATACGATCTTAATATTGATAAAATTGTGCGCCTATCTGGGCGTATGGAACTCGGTGAGAGTGAGCAGCTGGGACGTGCCTGTGTGGAGTTCTCCGTCCGTGGCGAGCCCAAGGATGCGGTGCAGTTTAAGAGTGCACTGCTGGAGTTGGCCAGTCGCTACGATATTGATATTGCCTATCAGGAAGATAATATTTTCCGTCGCAACCGCCGTTTGGTGGTCTTTGACATGGATTCCACGCTGATCGATGCCGAGGTGATTGATGAGTTGGCCCACGAAGCCGGTGTCGGCGATCAGGTCGCCGCGATCACTGAGGCGGCGATGCAGGGAGAGATCGATTTTAAGGCCAGTTTTACTCAGCGCATGGCTCTGCTCAGGGGGCTGGACGCCAGCGTGCTGCAGTCGGTAGCGGAGCGACTGCGTTTAAATGAAGGTGCTGAGCACCTTATCTCTACACTGAAAAAACTCGGTTTTAAAACCGCCATTGTCTCCGGTGGTTTCACCTTTTTCGGCGAGTATCTGCAACAGCGTCTGGGGGTTGACTATGTCTATGCCAACCAGTTGGATATTGAAGATGGGCTAGTCACCGGTCGGGTGACGGGTGAAATTATTGACGGCCAGCGCAAGGCGGATTTGCTGCGTCAAATCGCCGAGCGGGAAGGTCTGATGTTGCAGCAGGTCATTGCAGTGGGTGATGGTGCCAATGATTTGCCAATGCTTAGCATTGCCGGGCTGGGTATAGCTTTTCGCGCCAAGCCTCTGGTCAAGGCCTCAGCCAAGCAGTCAATTTCCAATCTGGGTCTAGATGGCATTCTCTACCTGCTCGGCTACAGCGACAAAGATACGCTTATTCTCGACTGAAGCTCTTAGCCATAAGCTGGAAAAAATAAGCCTGTAAACAGAAGCTTATAAAATCAGGGCCCCTCGGAGAAATCGTAGTCCATGGTAAACGATGGCTCGTTAATATAGTGGCCCTGAATATATTGCACACCCTGTTGCCAGAGTAGGGGAATAATAGTGGCTGTCTCGACAAAGGGTACGATCACATCGACGCCGGTTCCGGTCATGCCACCCATAATATTTTGGAATTCTTCTTTTCCTTGCGTGGCCTTTTCTTGAGCCGCTTTGCCTTGATCCGTATTGGCTAGCTTCTCAACTATTACGCGATCCACTTTAACAAAGTCAGCTTTGATTCGTTCTAAAATTTTCAGGGGGTTAATGGCGAGGCCAAAATTGCTGATGCCCACTTGCCCATGAGCCTTTTTCATTTCCTCACAGAGCGCTGCGGCCTGATTTAGATAGCGTACTGCATCGATTTCACACAATTGAAAAATGAGTGTATTAGCGGGCAGTTTTGACGTGCTGAGGGCTTTTTTCAGCCAGGGCAAAAACGCTGTATTGGCAAAGGATTGGGCGCTGATATTAATAAATAACTGGGTCTCAGGATTGGTCTTGAGCTTTTCAGTCAGTGAGTTGAGAGCTTCACTTATGACCCAGCGGTCCACTTCAGCGGCAATCTCGGATTTAAATAGATTGGCGATAAAGTCCTCGGGTATTTCGCTGGCTGGGACATCCTTTTTAATGCCCAAGATAACTTCGTAGTACTCCTTGCCACTGCCGCCATCTATGAGCGCCACTATGGGTTGATAGCGAATTGAGAAGGCGCCTTTGTTGAGCAGGTTCTTGGCGGTGATAACCACCGCTTCAGTTTTTGAAATATCGTCCGAGTGAATATCCGGGATATAAAACTTAGCGCCGTTGCCGAGACTATTCTGCTCTCGCAATTGGGCGATAGCTTCTTCACTGCGCTCGAGGCCGCGCTCAACCGAAGGTACATTTTCATTGAGACCGGTGATGCCAATTGACGTAGTCAGGGAGAAGGTTTCATCCTCTATATCAAAAACCTGCTGGCCGATTTGCTGGCAGATATCCGCCGCCAGCTCTACAACCTTTTCCTCTGTAGTATCTGGTAGAACTATGACAAAACAGTTTTCTGAGATCCTGCCGCAGTCGAGATTGTGATCAAACAACTGCACGATAAACATCACCAGTGAATGGGCGATTTTCTCGGCTTTGGCTATACCTAGGTCTTCCTTGAGTTGGCTAAATCGGTCTGCTTGGATGTTGAGTAACATGCAGTCCTGACCACTCTGCACCGAGCGGCTGATGCCTCGACTGATTAGCTCATAGACTAGGTGGGGTTGTATGGCGCTGTATTCGGTAGTTTTCTGTTGCTCGCTATGATCCATGCTGGTATCAAATAGCTTGTCTTTATTGATGGTAAATTGCAGTGCTGGTTCGGCATCGTATTGAATTTGGTGGATCTCAAGGAACGCGTCAGCCTCTTTACCATCCGCGTCCACTGTTTTGATCACGGCTTCAAAAGGTACAAGCTCGTCAGAACTATGTAGGGGTGCCATATAGGCTTTTAATTTCTCTCGATCCCGGGCGCCTATATTGTCTATAACTGGCATGCAGAGCATCTCATCTACATCACTAAAGCCAAAGATGTTGGCGCAGGCGTCATTGCCATAGACATAGACACCCTCCTTAACGATGGCGATGGGAAAGCGCGAAATATCCATAAGGTGCTGGGCGCGCTTTTCTGCCACCGACAGCTTGCGCTCCCACTCTCTGGACTGACGTCGCTCATAGACGCTGCGCAAGGAGCGCTGCACAACCTTAATCAGGTGTTGGTCTTGGTCTTCAACTACAACATCAACGGCTCCAAGGCGCATCCCTTCGATCACCTTTTTGGGATTGTATTCTTGGCTGATTAGGATCACCGGTAAATCTCTCTCGGCCCGGCGTATGCGCTGAAATATATTTTGTATCGGAACCCTAGTGTAATCCTGGGCGGCGAGTAATAGATCCCAGTTGCGCATGGAGATGGTTTTTTGTAGTTGCTCTTCATTGGTTGCCAGCTTGGCTTCGACGACAAAATCGGCGCTGCGTAAAATGCTGATAAAACGGTTTGCCTCATCATTGGATTTGTCGACGATTAAAATATGCAGTGGTTCATTTGAACGCATAAAAATATTTCTTCCTTGGGGTTTTGATTAGCTCTAATAACAGGGCTCTAAACGCAAGCCTCTAAACGTAAGCCTCTTAACAAAAGGCTATTCTGAAATGAGATAAATGTTCCGTGGTCTCCAGTTCCTCTTCGAGAATTGCATAGCTCTGTTGCAGTGGTGTGATCACAAAGACCTTAGCGTTTTTAGTGTAGCGCAGGGGCGGGCACAACAGTGAGACGCCTTCGCTAAGATCTCGTTTTTGTGACAGCAATATAGCCTGCATAAACTGGTACTCAGAGTCCGGACCTCGGGGCCTGATGCGAAGAGCAGATGGGGCGCAGTGGCGTGCGGGAAATTGTACGCCGCAGATGCTGTAAAGGGACGGCGATATATTTTTCCAGCGCACAATACCCGCCATCCATTTATTGGCGTCGCGAGTGCGAACGGCGATCAGCTCCCCTGGTTGCAGCTGCACTCTTTTATCATTGAGTTCTATGCAAGCGCCATTGAGACTGACGTTTTTCCGCAGTGCTTGTATCACTTTTAGCTTGCTGCTTTTAGACCCTGTGGGCATATAGATAATTGGATCATCCGGATGGCTGTCGAGCTTTTCAAATACGCTACCCCAGACGTCATCTACCCGTTTAATGCTTGGCCCTTGGTGTTGTTTTGTCGCCGGCTGCTGCCCGCATAGACGCAGAAAATTATCGAAACTATTCGTTTTCGAGAGCATGCATAGGGTTGCCGTAAAGCCCTGTGTCACCGAGAGCTGTGCCTGATCCTTGATGTGGGTCTCGCGGCGCTTGAGCTTCTGTCCCCACTGTTTGATTAGGTCGCCGATAACTCGGCGTGACACTCGATCAGAAAATAAGGTATCTGAGTTGTCGCTGATAACACCCTTTAAAAAGCTGACCAGATGCGATGTATCTAGAATGATATTGCCCTGGTGTCCGTCGCCCTCATCAGCGTAAACAGTCCCGTGATTTGACGATGGGTCTACGGAAAAAAGCCCTTTGGTATTGCCTCTGCGGAGCTCGGCAAGGGACGACCAAAATTCCAACTCACTGTAGACAAAGCGCAGCTCATAATTGGAAAAATGATGGGGCCTGGTGCTGCTGAACAGCAGTAGTTTTATATAGACCTTTTTAATTGAGCTATTAATCCCCAGATTATTCGGTATATCTTTACTGGCGACCCCAAGCTGCTCAGCGAGTAAATAGAGGGCATGCAATTCGCGCCAGTAAAAGCTCGGCTGCTGCAGATAGTGACTCAGGCTATTGAGCTGAATTCTTGCCAGCAGGTGACAGGCAGCAAGAATACACTGGGCTAGCTGAGCGCTTTGGCTGGTCTGTTTTGAGCTTTCTGGGAGTTCGCCTCCGAGCTGGTAGATCACCAGTTTGTAGCCTTCAAAAAGCCGTCTGACCAATGATTGGCCGAGGGATATAGCCTTGGCTGTAGACTGATTGAGCTGGTTCTGTAGGAGGCCCTCAGTAGATCTAATGATTGCCGGATTGAGGCTGTCGAGAATAGCTATTTTGATATTTGGCGGATTATCTGACCCTATAACCGATGGCAGAACTCGGTAGAGCGCCATGGAGTTGTTGGCATAATTGGTCGCTGATAGGCTCTTTATAAATTGTTCAGCTGCGGCTTGATCCGGTATTTGTGCATCGATTTTTGTGGTCAGATTATCTGCGATAGAGGGTTTCAGAATGCTCAGCAGGGCTGCAATATTATTGTTTAAAGCCGGACTCATAAAAGTTAGCCTGAAAAACGTTGTAGTGGGACTTCCAAAATAAGGCTCTATTTATCCTTTGATACGTCTTCTCTAAGTGTAGTCAACTTTTTCCCATAGCTTGGCAATTCATCTCTGTTCAATTTCAACTGCTGAATAATTTGTTCAATGGCGCCACAAACTGCTCAACTGAAGGGGAAGTTCGGGTATCATATCGGCCTTTTTAGATAATCGAGAACCCAAGCCCATGTCAAACTACTCTACCAATGAATTTCGCTCTGGATTGAAGGTAATGCTCGATGGAGATCCCTGTTCAATCTTAGATAATGAGCTGGTAAAGCCAGGCAAAGGCCAGGCATTTAACCGCGTTAAATTGCGCAACCTGAAGACTGGCCGGGTACTGGAAAAAACCTTTAAATCCGGCGAGCAACTGGAGGCCGCTGACGTTATGGATACTGATATGCAGTATCTCTATAACGATGGTGACTTCTGGTGTTTTATGGAGCCAGATACCTTTGAGCAACATCAGGCCACTGAGACCGCGGTAGGCGATGCGCTGATCTGGTTGAGTGAGCAGGATACCTGTGTGGTGACGCTATTTAATGGCGTTCCCCTGTCGGTGACCCCGCCCAATCACGTTGAGTTGGAGATTGTGGAAACCGATCCAGGCCTGCGTGGTGATACGGCGCAGGGTGGCAGCAAGCCGGCTAAGCTAGTTACTGGTGCGGTGGTAAAAGTGCCGCTGTTTCTCGACCAGGGTGAGATTATCCGTGTCGATACACGCACCGGGGAATACCAGGGCCGCGTCAGTTCTAAGTAAGTTCTTGAAACAGCCCTTGAGCGCGAAATGGAACATCTAAATCAGTGGCAGCCCGGTGCCAATATGACGGCTCTGCGCCAGCGCAGTCGGGTGCTCTCTCAGCTGCGGGATTTTTTTCAGCAGCGTCAGGTAATGGAAGTGGATCTGCCGTTGCTGTCGAGGGCAACGGTAACTGACCTCAATATCGATAGTATTGAAGCGCGCAACGAAGAGGTCGGTGCCTATCTTCAGACCTCTCCAGAATATTTCATGAAGCGCCTGCTGGCCTCTGGTAGTGGCGATATCTACAGCCTCGGCAAAGCCTTTCGCGACGCTGAGAGCGGCCGTCGTCACAATCCCGAGTTTACCCTGCTGGAATGGTATCGCTGTGGTTGGGATGAGCATCAGCTGATGGACGAGGTGGTCGAGCTGATTGCTACCCTAGTGCCAGAGATAGCAGTTCGACGATGCAGCTATGCAGAACTGTTTATCCAGCACCTGGAGGTCGATCCCCATCTTGTTGATCTAACCAATCTGCAAAGCCTGGCAGTGGCTGCCAGCTCAGAGGCTTGGGCTGATGAGACTCGCGCCAACTGTCTGGATCTGTTGTTTTCAGTTCTTATCGAGCCGCAATTAGATGATGGCTTAGTGCTGGTATATGACTATCCAGCCTGTCAGGCTGCCTTGGCCAAATGTACTGAGGACAGTCAGGGGCGTCAGGTAAGCAGACGTTTTGAGGGGTTTTTAAACCGTGTTGAGTTGGCCAATGGTTACTGTGAGTTGACTGACGTTGCAGAGCAGGAGAGTCGTTTTACAGAGGATCAGCGTCTGCGCAAGTTGTCGGGCAAGGCTGCTGTGGCGGCAGATCAGCGACTGCTCGCCGCGATGGAGTCTGGGCTTCCCGAATGTGCCGGTGTGGCTATGGGTGTGGATCGATTATTGATGCAGCTTCAGGGTGCCGATTCAATTGATCAGGTGATGGCTTTTAGCTGGAAGCGCTGTTAATTGGGCTCAGGGCTGTTAATTGGCTCAGGGCTGTTAGTCACACTTAAAGTAATGATCCATAGCCTGAGAGGGCTCGTCACAGCGCGTATCACCCACTACAGTGGCTGGCACGCCGGCGACAACTGCATGAGCTGGTACGGCTTTTAAGACCACGCTTGATGCGGCGACCATCGCGCCTTCACCCACTTCGATATTGCCGAGTATTTTTGCTCCAGGGCCGAGCAATACGCCTTTGCGAATTTTTGGGTGACGATCCCCTGAGACTTTGCCGGTGCCGCCGAGGGTCACCGACTGCATAATCGATACGCAGTCTTCAATCACAGCGGTTTCACCAATCACCAGACCAGTGGCGTGATCGATTAAGATGCCGCTGCCAATAACGGCTGCCGGGTGAATATCCACCGCAAAGATCAGCGAGATTCTGTACTGCACTAGCAGTGCTAGAGATTGACGTTGCTCATTCCAGAGCTGATGGGCGACACGATATGCCTGTAGTGCGAGAAAGCCTTTAAAGTAGAGAAATGGCGTCAAATACAATGTGCAGGCCGAATCCCGATCAACTGTTGCGGCAATATCCGCTGCCACTGCATCAATAATCTCTTCTGTGGAAAATGCCCGATCCATAAGGGTTCGCAGCATGATTTCTGGCACTTCGTCGCTTGCCAGTTTACCGGCCAGATAGTGGCTCAGTGCTGTGCCAAGGCTGCTGTGGCTGAGAATAGTCGCATTAAAGAAATTGGCCAGTGCGGGTTCAGCAGTCGCTGCGGCTTGTGCTTCCCGGTGTATCTGCTGCCATATGCTGTCAGGCTCTTTGGTAGGCGATACGGGCAAAGGAGCTGTCGAGGCTGCACTGGCTGATGTAATAGGTTTTTTCATGGCGTCCATTCTGAGTCACACTGTCCTATTATTCCAGCTTGTTCTTGCAATACTCCATATATCCACCTGCGCGGCCCCCGCTTTTAGCAGAGCTTTGGCTACACTGTTTGCTGTGGCGCCTGTGGTCACCACGTCGTCCACTACAGCTACAGATAATCCATTGAGATTTTGCGCTTGTGCAATAAAAGCCTTGTTGATACTGGTCAAGCGTTTCTTGGCGCTAAGCAGGTGTTGATCCTGTCCTTTGATAATTCGTCGACAAATATCACTGCGGATTTCAATGGCTGTGTGGTGCTCACGGCGAAGATAATCTGCAACTAGGTTGCTAATGATATGGCTTTGATTAAAGCCTCGTTTGGTCATTTTTAGCCAGTGTAATGGCAGGGGGATAATCGTCTCGGGGCAGGGCTGTTGAGCTAGTCTATAGGTAGTTGAGATGCGCTCGGCCAGGGCGGCACTGAGCTGTTTGATCTCTGTTGTGTAGGGGTCGCTCTTAAAACGCAGAATAATATTATCCACTGGTGTTTGATAGTGGAATGCCGCGATACAGCGCCTATAGGTCGGCGGTTTTTGTTGGCAGTTGGCGCATAGGGTGTCGCTGACCAGTGGGACAGCGCAGCGTTGGCATTGAGTGGTGAGGCGAGGCAGTTCGGCAACACAGTTGTGACAAAGGGCGCCGGCGGACAGTTGCAATGGCGATTGGCAGAAACTGCAACTGCTGGGTAAGAGACTGTGGCTAAGCTGTTTAACTAAATTATTGGCAGCTCGGTTGAGCAATGTTTGCACCGCAAACCTCCTTGCTTGCGTTATCGTCAGACTTAGTGGACGTCTTGAGTGCGGCGCCTTCGGGGTGTTCTAGGCGACGCTCTGGGTGGGATCCTTTTCGTCTTCATCAGGGATGTCGAGCATACCTGGAGCGGCATCGTTATCCGCTTCACTCTGTGCTTTGCTATCCACTTTGTTCTGTTCTACCTCGGTGAGGCCATAGTTTTCACTTAGGATGCCGCCGGGAACGCTGGGGGCGTAATCTCGCGGAACCTCAACGTCGCTTAGGTCAATCAATGGATTGCCATTGGAATCCAGCAGGCCAAAATCACTGCCGCCGGATTTGAGAATTTGACGGGCCACGTCGGGGCTGGCTAGGCGCATGGCTTTAGAGGCCAGGTGCTCGTGGATCTGCCTATAGCTCTGGGCAATATTGCTGGTCAGGTGCGAGGCGGTAATAAAGTGCTCGGTGACTTCTTGCTGGTAGCGCTTGAGTTCTTTTTCACTGGCGGCCAGTTTTTGTTCGAGATTGCGCACTGATTTATCGCCGCTATCTACCTTTCTTGAAAATAGGTGGCCGACGGCAGCTCCGATCAGAAAAAATACCGCTGCAATCAAAATTACGCTCAAAGTTGTCAATGTGATCTCCCATACTTAATTTATTGCACGCCTTTAGTGTCGCCAAAGGCGGTTGTTGAAGCAATGTTTTATTGGCCAAAGGGGTAACTAATTTTCTCCGATCACAGGCTCGAAGATCTCTGTTGGCTATATCCCCGCATTTATCGGTTGTCTTGCGGCGCCGTGCTGGTTAAAGTCTGCGTTTAAGCAGCGATCCTACCATATTCAATGTTAACCCCAAAGCAGCGCTATCAAAATGATCTGGCTCGAGAGGGCTTTGTCGCGGACTCAGCCCAGGCTCTGGCAGTTGATAAACTGGAGCAGTTGTGTAGCCGCCTGACGCAGCGCAATCAGCGTAAAAAGGGCAGCCTGCTGGCAAAAATACTGCGTCCTGCGCTGACGCCTGAAAAGGGGCTCTATTTCTGGGGTGGCGTGGGTCGAGGCAAGACTTATTTAATGGACAGCTTTTACGAGAGTCTGCCTTTCGAACGCAAGATGCGGATTCACTTTCACCGTTTTATGCGCCGTGTGCACCAGGACTTAGATAATTTAAAAGGACAGGCCAATCCGCTGGAGTTGGTTGCGGACTCTATAGCCAGCGAGGCTCAGGTGGTCTGTTTCGATGAGTTCTTTGTCAGTGATATCACCGATGCGATGATTTTAGCGCGCCTATTAGAAGGGCTCTTTGCCCGTGGCGTTACCTTGGTTGCGACGTCCAATATAGTTCCCGACCTGCTGTACCGTGACGGTTTGCAGCGACAGCGTTTTTTGCCGGCTATCGCCCTGCTTAACTTGCACTGTGAAGTGGTCAATGTGGATGGTGGTCAGGATTACCGTCTGCGAGCACTGGAGCAGGCTGAACTCTATTACTCGCCCTTGGGTGAGTTGGCAGATCAGGCTATAAGTGCAACTTTTAATAGTTTGGTGGCTGTTGAAGGTGAAATAAAGCTCGCAATGGATCTGGATATTGAGGGTCGATTAATTCCTTCGATCAAGGTGGCCGAGGATATAGTCTGGTTTGAATTTGCAGCAATTTGCGAAGGTCCGCGCAGTCAAAATGATTATATTGAGCTGGCGAGAGAATTTCATTCAGTAATGATCAGCGGCGTACCAATCTTTACGCCGGCCAATAATGATGCGGCGCGGCGCTTTATTAATCTGGTCGATGAGTTCTATGACCGCAGCGTTAAATTGGCTGTAACCGCCGCCGCACCTCTCTATGAGCTCTATAGTGGCGGTCGCTTGGGGTTTGAATTTCAGCGTACAGAGAGTCGATTGTTAGAAATGCAGAGCCGCGAGTATTTGGCTCGGCCACACCGCCCGTGAGGGGCTCAATAAAAAACTTACATTTTGATCGCATCGCCCCTTGTAATAGGTGCGGGTGATCATTACAATTCGCACCCTTTTTTGGGATCCCCCAAAGCCAGGCAGGAATAGATGAAAACATATAGCGCAAAAATAGAAACAGTAGAACGTGATTGGTTTATCGTAGACGCCGAGGGTAAAACT
>Ga0208545_1000823_pt1 | contig 14242 bp, 13 predicted proteins | sample DEB08_DNA_12_FD_185498 | JGI IMG/M metagenome (GOLD analysis project Ga0208545, IMG submission 185498) | Aqueous microbial communities from the Delaware River and Bay under freshwater to marine salinity gradient to study organic matter... | ecosystem: Environmental > Aquatic > Marine > Coastal ... | reverse complement strand
TTAATGTTTTAGTAAATTCTTTTAAGGCTATCAATTTTCAGAGCTATCAATTTCCGAGCTATCAATTTCCAAGCTATCAATTTCCAAGCTATCAATTCTAGGCTATAAGATTATTGAACTCTCAGTTTATGCTTGTTCAAAAGTCGATAGAGGGTCATGCGTGACACGGATAGTGCCCGCGCAGCTTTAGAAATATTATTGCCAGCATGATCTAGAGCATTTTCTAAGGCTTTTCTTTCCGCGGCTTGCCGCACAGATTCAAGATCTATAACGTCAGCGTTGGGGCGCTGGACTGGCCTGTCTAGCCCCAGGTCCTCTGGTTCCACAAAATTGCCATCACACATCACCAGAGCTTTTTGGATTCGATTGATGAGTTCCCTAATATTGCCTGGCCAGTTATGGCATTTTAATGCCACCAAGGCTTCGCAGGAAAAGTCCCGGGCAGGGCTTACAGTACTGGTTAAAAATAGCCGCAGATAGTGATAAGCCAATATTTCAATATCCCCTTTGCGCTCGGCTAATCGCGGTGAGTGCAGATTCAATACATTCAGGCGGAAAAATAAATCTTCGCGAAAATTTCCGCTACTCACGGCATCTTCAAGTTTTACATGGGAGGCTGCGACCACTCGCACATCCACCTGCTTAGAGCGGTGTGAACCAACCGGATCTATGCTGCCCTCCTGAAGAAAGCGCAGCAATTTAACCTGATGGCTAAGAGGCAGATCGGCAATCTCATCGAGAAACAACGTGCCGCCATCTGCGGATGCAATGCGGCCGATCGTAGACTTGTCAGCGCCAGTAAAGGCACCTTTAAGATGGCCAAAGAGTTCTGATTCAATGAGGTCTGTGGCAATCGCGCCACAGTTGACCACGACAAAGGGATTCTCGGCACGATGGGGGTTATTTTGGTGAATGGCTCTGGCGATAAGCTCCTTGCCCGTGCCGCTGTCTCCAGAGATCAGCACCGGGGCATCGGCGCGAGCAATTTTCCCAATGTCTCTCAGAAGCTTTTTAATCAGCTCGCTTTCGCCGATGATGCCAGTTTGCAGCGGCTGACCCGTACTTCGATTATTTTTATCCATTAAACAATCCTTGTTCAATTAGCCCGCTAGTCTTCAGGCATCATAATCAAAACCGATTACAGCAATGTTTTATTCTCGCCCTGTTATTCACGATCGATGCCCACTCAGGATTTTGAGTATAGTCACCGGGGACGCGGGCATTCTTGGCATCAGTCAAAAAGTTGATCAGGAGCGGTATTGGTTGGACAACAGAGTTAGGGGCTGTGACTGGGGGGTGCGAAAGTTGCGGCTTTAGTTTTGCAATAAAATCTTAATATTACCCGGCTGCAGTGTTTGACTGCCAGCGAAGGAGAGTACCAGAGTGGCCAGTTCGTCCCACACATCTGCGTCGCGCATACCTTTAATGCCACGATCTATAGCGCCGGCCTGACGCAATAGCATGCGCAGGTGAGCTGGGCGTAAACGCTGCAGCGCACCTTTAAATAGGGGCAAGCGTTTTTCCCAGACCCCGGAATTTTTCAGTGCCCAGTCGCTGTGTTCGCCGCCGGCAACCAGGTCACTGGCTTTGACTAAAATACGCAGTTCTCTGGTGATTGCCCAGAGTAGGGGGATTGCATCTGTGCCTTCATTTTGCAGACCGCGCAGTGACCGGGCCGCAGATTGGGCATCGCCGATTAGGATCTTATCGACAAATTCGAAAAGGTTGTAACGGGCGCTATCGGCAACCACCGATGACATGGTGTTGCCATCCACGGTGCCGTCTGTCGCCAGTAATTTAAGTTTCTCAATTTCCTGAACGGCGGCCAAAAGATTGCCCTCAACCCGGTCGGCGAGAATTTGCACCGCTTCTTGGCTGGCATTGATATTGGCACTGCGCAGCCGCTGTTGAATCCAGCGTGGCATCTGCTTTGCGTCCACGGGCCAGACCTGAATGTGGCCGCCGGCGGCTTCAAGATTTTTCATCCACTTACTGTTCTGGGCGCTGCGCTCCAGTTTTGGCAGAATCACCAGCACTAGATTGTCTGGATTGGGGTTGGCGCAGAGTTCGTTGAGAGCCGCCGCACCTTTGTCGCCGGGCTTGCCGGTGGTGATTCGTATCTCTAGAATTTTTTTGTCAGAGAAAAGTGACAGTGCACTGGATTCGTTGAGTATTTGGTTCCAGTCGAAGTTGCCCTCGGCATGGAAAATATCGCGCTCGGTAAACCCTTGGGCCCGCGCGCCGCCGCGAATAGTGTCTGCGACTTCCTGAGTTAACAGCGGATCGCCGCCGCTGATCACATAGACCGGCAATAGCTGTTTTTTGATTTGATCCTGAAGTTGCTCGGCGCGGATTTTCATCGCTTATTGCTCGATTGGCTCGAGAGCTTCAGCGCTTTCTAGTTGAGATGCCTCAGAAGCCACAGCTACATCACTTTGATTTGGCAGGACTTTCAGGCGATTGAGTATCTGGCGCACAATTTCCTGACGCATCTCCTGTTTAATCAATCGCTCTTCATTTTCCGAAGACAGCAGATCTCGCTCTTCAATTTCATAATTGCGTTCGACCGAGGCGGTGAACAAATTGGTAAGGGGTGTGCCAATGGCGTTGGCGATTAAAAAGTCCACGTCTTCATTGAGTTGATATTCGGCTACTCTTCCGCTGGCGTTCAATGTGCCGACGAATCGGTTTTGGCGGAAATCGACAATCACCACAGAGTAATCTGCCGCCGCCGCGGAGGGAACCACTTCTACGCCATAGACATCCAGCGCCCGGGTCAACTCACTGACAAAATCGCGGTCAGCCAGTTGGGTGGCAATATGCAAGCTGCCGATACTTTGCGGCACCACTTGGGCGTCGCGGAGTTGCCAGCCACAGGCGCAGAGCAGGGTAATCATTGTCGCTAATAGAATATTTCGCATTGTCCTCACCCTACTTACCCCTCTTGGCTGCAGCCTAGTTGGCTACTATATTAACCAGTCTTCCTGGAACAACAATCACTTTTCGAACTGTCACACCGTCAGTGAAGCGCTGTACATTGGTATCCGCCAGCGCTAGGTGCTCAATGCTCTCTTTGGAGGCATCGGCGGCCACTTCGATTTTGCCGCGAACCTTACCGTTCACCTGAATCACCAGCTCGATTGAGCTGCGCACCAGTGCGGATTCGTCTAGTTTAGGCCAGGGGGCATCGGCCACTGCTTCCGTGTTGCCCAGTGCAGGCCAAAGGCTGTGACAAATATGCGGCGCGATGGGAGCCAGCAACAGCACGGCACTGCTCAACGCTTCATGGCGTACGGCAACACTTTGAGCGTCATTGTCACTGTGTTTAGCCACTTCATTTAACAGTTCCATCACCGCGGCAATTGCAGTGTTAAACGTGTTGCGACGACCGTAGTCATCGTTGACCTTGTTGATAGTTTCATGGGTCTTGCGCCGCAGATCTTTATGACGAGACGTAAACGATTCTGGGTTCAGTTGAGCGGTCTTGCCACCAGCCGCAGCCTGATCCAAATGGCTGTGAACCATGGTCCACAGCTTGCGCAAAAAGCGGTGAGCACCGGATACGCCGTCATCGCTCCACTCCAGAGTCTGCTCTGGGGGCGCTGCGAACATGGTAAACAGGCGCACTGTATCGGCGCCATGCTTATCGATAGCGGTCTGTGGATCTACACCGTTGTTTTTCGACTTTGACATCTTGGTGATGCCGCCGCTGATAACTTCTTCTCCGGTGGCCGTCTCAACTGCCTTGAGGGTTTTGCCTTTGGCATCTCGCTCAACGGTAACTTCGTTGGCATATAGCCACTGCTTGCGGCCGCCATTGTCTTTGTAAAAAGACTCAGCCAAGACCATGCCCTGACAGAGCAGGCTCTTGAATGGTTCGTTGCTGTTGACCAGACCTTCGTCGCGCAGCAGTTTGTGATAAAAACGGGCATAGAGCAGGTGCAAAATTGCGTGCTCGATACCGCCAACATATTGATCAACTGGCAACCAGTAATCGGCGCGCTCCGGGTCGAGCATGGCGCTGTCCAGGTCGGAACAGGTAAAGCGGGCGTAGTACCAAGATGATTCCATAAAGGTATCAAAGGTGTCGGTCTCACGCTCCACGGCTTGGCCGTCGAGAGTATCTTTTTTCCACTCCAGATCCGCTTTGATCGGCGACTGAATACCGTCCATCTCCACGTCAGTGGGCAGCAGCATGGGCAGTCTCTCCAAAGGCACTGGAATCTCACCGCCATCCGCCAGATTAAACATTGGAATCGGTGCACCCCAATAGCGCTGTCGACTAACACCCCAATCACGGAGGCGATAGTTAGTGGTCATGGTGCCGTGGTCGCAGGCTTCAAGAGCGGCAGCTATAGCGTCAAAGGCAGCATCAAAATTCAGGCCGTCATAGACGCCGGAATTAACTAGGCGGCCCTTGTCGGTAAAGGCTTCACTATTTATATCGCAAGGCTCGTCACCGGTGGGGGCAATTACCTGCTTGATAGCGAGCTGGTATTTTTTGGCAAACTCATAATCTCGTTGATCGTGAGCTGGCACAGCCATTACCGCGCCAGAGCCATATTCCATCAAAACATAGTTGCCCACCCAAACGGGAACCGTCTCGCCGGTCAGCGGATGAATAGCGGTGATGCCTGTGTCCATGCCGCGCTTTTCCATGGTCGCCATCTCGGCTTCCGAGCTCTGCTGAGTTTTGCACTCGTCAATAAAGGCCGCCAGTTTGGGGTTGGATTCTGCGACAGCCAATGCAATTGGATGTTGCGTCGCCAGAGTCAGATAGGTCACTCCCATCAGTGTATCTGGGCGCGTGGTGTAGACATCAAAACTGGGGTAATCGCCAATAGCAGAAGACAGATCAAAGGTCATGGTCACGCCACGACTCTTGCCGATCCAATTGCGTTGCATGGTCTTCACCTGCTCGGGCCAGTGCTCCAACTCATCGAGGTCGTTGAGCAGTTGCTCAGCGTAATCGGTAATACGAATAAACCACTGAGGAATTTCTTTGCGCTCTACTGGGCTATCGCAGCGCCAGCAGCAGCCGTCAACAACCTGTTCATTGGCCAGCACTGTGGCATCGTGGGGGCACCAGTTCACTGCGCTGGTCTTTTTATAGACCATGCCCTTTTCATAGAGCTTGGTGAAAAACCACTGTTCCCATTTGTAATAGTCGGGATCACAGGTGGCCAACTCACGTGACCAATCGATACCAAAGCCCAGGGACTTAAGCTGCGCCTTCATATAGGCAATGTTCTCGTGGGTCCACTTCGCCGGCGCTGTCTTATTTTGAATCGCCGCATTCTCCGCTGGCAGACCAAAGGCATCCCAACCCATTGGGTGCAGTACGTTCTTGCCCTGCATACGCTGATAGCGAGCAATTACATCGGTAATCGTATAGTTGCGCACATGACCCATATGCAGCTTGCCGCTGGGATAGGGGAACATGGCAAGGCAGTAAAACTTCTCGCGATCCGGATCTTCAGTGACCTCAAAGGTCTTGTTTTCGGTCCAGTACTGCTGCGCGTCACGCTCTAATTCGGCGGGGAGATAGGGATGTTCCATGGTCATGAAGAGTCACTGCTTATTGAATTGAAAAGAGGCGCGAATTATAAGGTAACAGGGGCCTATATAGATAGGTTTGGGTCTTTCTAGCAGCAGGTAGTTCTGAGCAGTCAGAACCATTACTTTTTCTCGTCTAGGATTAATCTTAATCTGTAGTGGCAACTTTGAGTGATAAACCGATGAGGCATAAATTATGTATAAAGAAATCATCAAGTTTTGGTTTGAAGACATCCGCCAGACACAGTGGTGGAAAAAAGATGTTCAGTTCGATCAGCTTATCGCCAGCCGGTTTATAAATATCCATGGGCAAGCCTCTCGCTGCGAGCTCAATCAGTGGCGCGAAACCGCAGAGGGGCGCTTGGCTGAGATCATAGTGCTGGATCAGTTTTCGCGGAATATCTACCGCGAGACTCCTCTCTCATTTGCAACGGATTCACTGGCCTTGGCGCTGGCCCAAGAAGCTATTCGTTCAGGCGCGGATAAAGCTGTGCCTGAGGCCATGAGAAGCTTTTTTTATATGCCATTTATGCACAGCGAGTCGGCGGCAATTCATGAAGAGGCGGTTTTACTCTATGAGGCTTATGGCAATGAGGGGAATCTGAACTTTGAATTGCGCCACAAGGCGATTATTGATCGATTTGGCCGCTACCCTCATCGAAACGAGATCCTAGGGCGAGATTCAACAGCAGCAGAGATTGAATTCCTGTCTCAGCCAGGATCAAGTTTTTAATATATAGACTCAGGCTTTAAGCGGAACGTCTTGGCGTTATAACGTTATGATGTTATTCTTCTCTGTACGTAAAGGAGAAGTAATATGAGCACTTTATCTAAAAGATCCACAGTCTATTTCGACCCTGCGATCCATCAAGCGGTCCGCATAAAGGCGGCATCTTCGCATTTATCGGTATCTGAAATCGTTGATGAAGCATTGCGTATGCAGTTGGCAGAGGACCAGGAAGATTTATCAGCCTTTGACGCGCGCGTCAGAGAGCCTGAAATGTCTTATGAATCTCTGCTAAAAGATTTGAAGAAGCATGGCAAAATATAAGGTAACGTTTAAGAAATCTGTTGCCAAAGATTTACGTAAGATCGCTAACCCTGATGTTAAGCGGATTTTGGGCAGAGTTGATGAACTCGCCGATGATCCCAGAGGGCTTGGGTGTACCAAGCTATCTGCTCAGGAGAGGTATAGGGTAAGGGTCGGGTTATATCGAATAATCTATGAAATCCAAGACACCGAGCTTGTGGTTCAGGTCGTCAAAGTAGGTCATAGGTCAAATGTTTATAAAACTACGTAACTGGCCCGATCCCCTTCAGCAGCTATAGCCCTATTGTAATAGTTTAGGGTTTTAACGGCAGCGCTGGCGACAAAACTGGTGCCGCCCAGTGCTTATAAAACGCTCTTTAAGCGGCAGACGTTAAGCTCTCTCTGGAACACCTAATTCTTTCAACTTCGCTGCCATATCTTCAGCCGATGTAGCGGGGCGAATATTCTTGTCGATAAACAGAATCTTACCATCTGTGCCTATATAAAACGTATGGCGCTTGGGCAGGCCATAAACAGCAAGCACATCATAGGCTTTGGCTGCTTTCTTAGTCGGGTCACTCAGCAGCGGGAAGTCCGCTTCGTAGGCTTCGGCAAATTCAATATTCTTTTCGATGGGATCAACGCTGGCCATAAAGTAGGCCACTTCTAAACCTTTCAGTAGGTGGCCATTGTCCGCCAGAGATTTGCACTCAATGGTGCAGCCGCCGGTAAAAGCTTTCGGATACCAGGCAATCACTACAGCTTCTTTACCCTTAAATTGGCTGACGCTGTATGACTGGCCATCTGTGCCTTCGAGTAAAAAGTCTGGTGCCTGATCGCCGACTTCCAATGCCATGGCAGTGCTGGCAGCTAAGCTGAATGTGATCGCTGTAATCAGTGTTTTAAAGTTCATGTTCGGTTCCCCTATTTTGTATTCAGTGTCGACTTGGTTGTTGTCTTAAGAGTCTTCTTGTTATTAAACCGGCGCAAATTAGCAGCGCCATGATCACCACTGGCCATGAGCCAGTCTGTGCGAAAAGTGTCTGCCCGACTCTTGGCGTTATATTGCCGCTGAGCTCGCCGGCACTAAACTGTTCCAGCTGTCGCTCTATCTTGCCGCGATGGTCAACTATCGCGGTAACACCATTGCTTGTGCTGCGCAGCATTGGCTTGGCATTTTCGATGGCACGCATGCGAGCCATCTGCATATGTTGCTGCGGGGCAAAGGAATCACCAAACCAGGCGTCGTTGCTGACGGTTAGGATCATGGTTGCCTCGCGACTGACGCGGGCGACCAGATCCGGGTAGACAATCTCATAACAGATTGCCGTGGCCATGGGCTCGCCGGCTATTGCCAGCAGTGTCTGATCCTTAGCGCCGAGGGAAAACGATGACATGGGCAAGTTAAAAAATCGAATCAAGCCGCGAAGTACCCCTTCTAATGGTACATATTCGCCGAAGGGCACTAGACGGGTCTTATCGTACTGTCCCTTAGCTGTACCTAGAGCCAATACCGAATTGTAATATTTGCCGTTACTCCAGTCTTGAGTAGGTATACCAGTTAAAAGGGCGGTTTGGTTCACTTCTGCTGTCTTGTCTATACCTATGAGAAAGTCACTGACGCGCTTGGGTGTTGCCGGGATCGCGGCTTCTGGCCAGATGATGAGGTCGGCGCCCCAGTGCGGTTCGCTCTGCTCTTGCAGTTGCTCAAGGATGCTCTGGCGTTCGCTGGTAGACCATTTTTTATTTTGATCGGTGTTGGGCTGAACTAGTACCACGGAGAGGCTTTTACCGGTTTCCTTGGTCCATTTGATCGACTGAAGTAAGTACCCGCTTACGCTTAATGCAAACAAAATAGTGCAGGATATCTTCACGCCTAGTTGGATAGGGAGCTTCTTTCCAGGTAGCTGCGAGCCTAGCTGTGCAAGGGTTGCCGCAGCCAGTGCAGTAATAAAACTCAGCCACATCACGCCGCCAATCGGTGCCCAGCCACTGAACCAGGTGTCGGTGTGAATATAGCCAGCATAGAGCCAGGGGAAGCCGGTAAAGATCCAGCTGCGAAACCATTCGCTGAGCACCCATATTGCGGGCAGTCCCAGCAGCCAAGAGGCTGACGTCTGCGGGATTAGCGCAGCGATGGCGAAAGGCAGGGCAAAGAGTAAGGCGAGAAACAAACAGAAAAGCGCGGTTGCCAGTAGCGCCAGGGGCGCGGGGATAAAGCCGTGTTCATGGATGCTGACATAGACCCAGCTGACGCCGGAAAAGAACATGGCAAAGCCAAATACGCCGGCTTTGACTATGGCTTGCTTGATGGTTTGATGCTGTAACTTGTAACACAGCAGGGCGATACAGGGGATCGCGATGGGCCAAAAATTAAACGGCGCCAGCGCCAGAGGCAATAGAGCCCCCGAGGCAAATAATAGGAGAAATGTTTGCCCGCGGGCTGAGCGCATCATGAACTAATTTTAGTGACTTCCAGTTTGGTGATTTTGCGATTATCGCCATCTGTGACTTTAAAGGTGAAGCCATCAAAGTCGATGCTTTCATTAATTTCAGGCAGTCTTCCAAAGGCGTGCAGTACTAGGCCGCCGATGGTATCAAACTCATCGTCAACCAAGCCCACATCAAAGAATTCGTTAAACTCGCTGATTTCGGCGATCGCTTCTACATCAAAGCTGCCGCTTGCGGTGGCTTTGATCGGTGCTTCTTCATGCTCGTCAGTTTCATCTTCAATTTCCCCGACAATCTCTTCAAGAATGTCTTCAATGGTCAGCAGACCAGAGACGCCACCGTATTCGTCCACAACAATGGCCATATGATAGCGCTGTTCGCGAAACTCTTGCAGCAGTACATTGAGGCGCTTGCTCTCTGGAATAATGGTGGCCGGTCGCAGTAGGGACTTAAGGTCAAAGGAGTCATTTCCGGAAAGCAGCAGCGGCAGCATTTCTTTGGCTAGCAGAATGCCTTTGATGTCGTCGGAGGATTCACCTACCACAGGGAAGCGCGAGTGCTGAGAGCTAATAACGACTTCAAGTACCTGCTCAAGGGTAAAGTCGTCGTCAATAATGACCATCTGCGAGCGCGGGATCATAATCTCACGGGCCTGCTGGTCAGAGACTTTTAGCGCCCCCTCCATGATTTGTAGCACGCTGGCATCGATGATCGACTCATTCTCCGCACTGCGCAACATATCTGCGACATCTTCGCTGTTGCGTGGTGTTTGAGAAAAGGCCCGACCAATCCGTTCAAAAAGCGATTTTTCGGGTGTGCCATTGGCTGTTTCTTCATTCATTGTTAGTTGCTCGTGACTTCAATAGGGTCGTCGGAGGACTCGTCGAGAATCCGGTAGGGGGGAGGGAAGTCTAGAACCAGCATAATCTCTGTTTCTAAACTCTCCATCTGCTCGGCGTCTTGATCTTCAATATGGTCGTAACCTAGCAGGTGCAATACGCCATGGGTCACAATATGTGCCCAATGTGCGGTAATTGTTTTGTCTTGTTCTGATGCTTCGCGTACTAAAACCGGGGCGCAGATCACCAAATCGCCGAGAATCGGTAATGGCTCTGGGGTCACTGCATCAAAGGGGAAGCTGAGAACGTTGGTGGCACCGCTTTTACCGCGGTAGCGCTGATTGAAATCGGCACTTTCTTGCTCGTCGACAATACGAATGCTCAGCTCGCATTCGTCCCGCTCGTCACGTATGGCAGCGCTTACCCAGCGCTTTATACTGTCTTCGTCGGGGGAATCTTCAGAGGCACAGACCTTCTGAATGTCGATAGATAGATTCATTTATAGGTTATTTATTCAGTTTTCTCGTGGGCATCATAGGCATCTACGATGCTTTGGACAATAGGGTGACGTACGACATCGCGAGATATGAAGTGGGTGAAGCTCACTTCCTGCACATTTTTCAGCACTTCACAGGCGTGAACCAGTCCTGAATTGACGCCTCTGGGCAGGTCAACCTGGGACATATCACCAGTGATAACCGCGGTTGAGCCAAAGCCGATGCGGGTTAAAAACATTTTCATCTGCTCGCGGGTGGTGTTTTGCGCTTCATCGAGCAAAATATAGGCGCCATTGAGGGTGCGGCCGCGCATATAAGCCAGAGGTGCAATCTCAATAACGTTGCGCTCCTGGAGTTTTGCCACGGTTTCAAAGCCGAGCATTTCATGCAGTGCGTCATAGAGCGGGCGCAGGTAGGGGTCGACTTTTTGCGCTAGATCGCCAGGCAAAAAGCCCAGTCGCTCGCCGGCTTCTACCGCTGGGCGCACCAGCAGGATGCGCTCAACTTCATCTCTGAGCAGTGCTTCAACGGCACAGGCAACTGCGAGATAGGTCTTGCCGGTGCCGGCCGGCCCAATACCAAAATTGACATCGTGGGTTTGAATCGCGCGCACATAGCGCTGCTGATTGATCCCGCGGGGCTTGATATTGCCTTTTTTGGTACGAATAACGCTGAAGTTCTCTGCGTTCTCTATAGCTTCAGGGCTGTTGGCAGACTTAGGGCTACTCACTGGGGGTGTTTGCATAAACGACGCCTCTTTACGAGATGGGTTGCCGGTGGAATTAGTTTGCTCTCTAGAGTGTTTGTTCGAGGGCTTATTAGAGGGCTGTTTGGGAACTTGCTTCTCAGATTGCTGCTCAGGCGATGGTTGGCTCTGGCGCAAGTTGAGGTGTACCTCTGCGGCGGACAGTTCAGCGTAATGTGCGGTTTGTTGGTAGAGATTATAAATAACCGCAGTTGCCTGATTGGCCGCTGCAAGATCGCCATAGGCGGCAAAAAAATTGTCTCGCGAGCGAATATCGACGTCGAGACGCTGTTCGATAAGGCGAATATTTTCATCAAATTGGCCACAGAGTGCGGCGAGACGGCGAGCATCATTGGGCTCGAGAGTGAGCGTCGAGGCAGATGGTTGGTTATCCGATCTTTTCAATGAGTGCTTTTGTACCTTAAATTAAGAGAAGTTATGACTAGCATAGCGCGATCCGTGAAGCAGGGTAAACCCTTTAGCTTTTTCAAATAGTATAAGAACTTGATCCCTTAACGTAATTGCTTATATGCAGGCTGGTTAGGCTAATTCGCCACGCAGTGAGTTGCGTAGTGCCTCGGTGACAATGCTGTCCACAAAGGTGCCTATCAGGGCGTGATTATCGCTGCGGAAATTCACCACACGATTATTCTCTGTACGCCCCTGCAGCTGCCCCGGATCTTTTTTCGAAATGCCGGTGACTAACAGTTTGTGATGTTTGCCTACCATGCGCCGACTGATTTCGGCGGCGTTCTGGCTGATGCGATCCTGAAGAATTTTCAGGCGCTGCTTTTTGACTGCTTCCGGTGTGCTGTCGGGCAGATCTGCGGCTGGTGTTCCGGGTCGGGCACTGTAGATAAAGCTAAATGACGTATCAAAGCCAACATCACTGATCAGCTTCATGGTGGCGGAGAAATCCTCTTCGCTCTCATTGGGGAAGCCAATAATAAAATCGGAAGAAATACTGATGTCCGGACGCACTTCACGCAGGCGGCGGATTTTTGACTTGTACTCAATCGCCGTATGACCACGTTTCATGGCCATCAAGATTTTATCTGAGCCGCTCTGTACTGGCAGGTGCAGATGACTGACTAGCTCGGGTACGCGGGCGTATACATCAATCAGGCGATCAGAAAATTCAACCGGATGAGAAGTGGTATAGCGGATTCTATCTATGCCTTCGATGTCGGCCACATAGGGCAATAACTCGGCAAAATCGCAAATTGAGCCGTCGGGCATCTCGCCGAGATAAGCATTGACGTTTTGGCCCAGCAGATTAACTTCACGTACACCCTGATCGGCGAGGGCGCTAATCTCGACGAGCACGTCAGCCATGGGGCGACTAACTTCTTCGCCGCGGGTATAGGGCACTACACAAAATGAACAGTACTTGGAGCAGCCTTCCATAATCGAGACAAAGGCGGATACGCCATCGGCCTCTGGTGTTGGCAGGCGATCAAATTTTTCGATTTCCGGAAAGCTGATGTCGACAATTACGGTGCCATCGGCTTTGCTAGTTTCCATCATCTCTGGCAGGCGGTGCAGAGTTTGCGGGCCAAATACCAGGTCGACAAAGGGTGCGCGCTTGGCAATGGCCGCGCCTTCCTGGCTGGCAACACAGCCGCCCACGCCAATAATTAAATCCGGATTAGCTTCTTTGAGATGCTTCCAGCGACCGAGCTGATGAAAGACTTTTTCCTGTGCCTTCTCGCGAATCGAGCAGGTGTTGAGCAGAATAACGTCCGCATCTGCTGCATCGTCAGTGGCAATCATCTGATGGCTGTCACCGAGCAAATCGCGCATGCGCGCAGAATCATACTCATTCATTTGACAGCCATGAGTGACTATGTGGAGCTTTTTAATCGGTTTAGCTGCAGTTTCGGTCATGAAATTGGTTAATCTTTGATCAATTAAAGAGGTCGAGCATTATAGCCCTGCACGCCCAATTCGCAACATAAAGCCGCTATTTAGGGCCGCCATTTAATGCCGCTATATAAAAACATCTTGTGCTATTATTGACGCCCTTTAAACGCACCGAATTGGCAGAAAATTAATGTCCAGCGAACCCATCTATCGAATCACCTTTTTCAACCAGGGGCAGGTCTACGAAATCTATGCACGACATGTCTTTCAGAGTGATCTCTGGGGCTTTCTCGAGGTCGAAGAATTTATATTTGGTGAACGCTCACAGATGATTGTTGATCCCGCCGAAGAGAAGCTCAAAAATGAGTTCTCCGGGATCAAGCGCAGCTTTATTCCGATGCAGTCGATTGTGCGCATCGATGAAGTGGAGAAAGAGGGCACCTGCAAAATTACCGAGGCCAGTGCTAGCGCTTCCGGTGGCAATGTGCGGCCATTTCCGTTCCCGTCTATGGCCTCAAATAAGCCGTCTAAAGACTAGCGGGCAAGTCTGATTAGTAGCTGTGGGTTGCGGGCTTAGTCATGTATCCCTAGAGCCCATTATGATAAAGTTTGCGGCTTACAGATCTGCCCACAAATCGCAATTAATGACCGTGATACCGAAATCAAAAAAAACAGAGGTGCCAATGACAGAAGAAGCGCTCGATCTATTGCCCTACGAATTTGCGCGGGTTAACCGAGTACTGTTACGCACCACTGAAAGTGATTTGCTATTGGCGCCAGATGCGCCAGATTGGGCTGTCAGTGAAGTTGTTCGTATGAGCAATGGCGAGCTGACTGTTCACGTCGTCGCTGATCAAGAGTTCGATGCTCAGTTGAGCCAGCTCTACAGCGGTCGACAGAATTCTTCTGAATCGGTTATGGCCGATATGAAAGACTTTGTCGACATGGAATCTGCCGCCGCAGAACTTGAAGACGCCGGTGACCTTTTAGATGCCGAGAACGATGCGCCAATTGTGCGCCTGCTCAACGCAGTGATCGCCGAATCCCTAAAAGAAAATGCCTCAGATATCCATATCGAACCCTACGAGAAAGAAGCGCTAGTGCGTTTTCGTCTCGATGGCGTGCTGCGCACAGTGCTGTCTCCCTCGATTCAAATTGCACCGTTGCTAATTTCGCGGATCAAGGTGATGTCAAAACTGGATATTGCCGAGCGTCGCTTGCCTCAGGATGGCCGCATGAGTGTGCGTCTAGGTGGCCGCAG
>Ga0208545_1000821_pt1 | contig 14242 bp, 5 predicted proteins | sample DEB08_DNA_12_FD_185498 | JGI IMG/M metagenome (GOLD analysis project Ga0208545, IMG submission 185498) | Aqueous microbial communities from the Delaware River and Bay under freshwater to marine salinity gradient to study organic matter... | ecosystem: Environmental > Aquatic > Marine > Coastal ... | reverse complement strand
GAGCCTGAGCCGTCGTTTGAGGAGTTCCATTGTCCAGCCCAAGCCGTCCAAGTACCGTTGTAGTAATGGCGGACATACTTAACATTAGTATTGTACTGTGAATAACGCTGCTCAGTTTGTAACCCATTACCTTGATCGCCAGTTATGACTTCCAGAATACCCGCAGCCAATACAGGGTAATTAGAGCCGCTAATTGCGTCTGCGTTTGAATCTTGAGAGTAATACCCTGTGGTTCTATAGGTATCTAAGTCCTGTGACCCAGCAATTTCAGAGCCTGACTTAAATACATTAGTGTAGTTTGAAGCAAGAAAGTACCCAACGGAAGCATGGTTACCCCAGCCATAAGCTGTGTTCCAGTTTGTGGAAGTTCCTCCGGTTGCTGTGATAGTTCCTGAAACTGCAAGATCACCTGATACACCTACCCCGCCAACCTGTAATCGTAGTTTTTCAGTAAAAGGGCCTCCAGTACCTCCTGTTTTAGTAGAGAAAACCATGTCAGAGTCATAAGAGCCAGTACCCCAACTCGCTGAAGCAACTTGTTGGATTTGACCAGCTAAAACATTACCACTATCATCGGCACCCCTAAACTCAAGTGTTGTAATTACTTGATCTGCGATTATACTGGTATCAGTGTTTTTGATAGTTATTGTAGGGTTTACATCGGTATTTAAAGCTAAGTTACCAGTCAGCGTACCACCAGATAGTGGCAAATGGCTTACCTGTGAATATGTGTAAGCTGTATTCCAATTAGTATCATTATAACCCGTTGCTGTGATAGTACCTGAAACTGCAATACCATCACCATTAAAGGCTGCATAAGCTGTTACACCTCCTGCAATAGTGACTGTGTTGGTAGCTGCTGTGCCGGCTACATCTGCAGCTAGCCAGAGACTACCATTATTATTACCAGGATTTCTAGCTATAAAAGCGCCTCCTGATATACTGAAGTTATTAGCCTCTACAGAGCTAGAAAAGTCTGCGGTAGTTCCTGTGGTACCACCTGAAACTGCAAGATCGCCTGATACGCCTACCCCACCATACTGTAAGCGTAGTTTTTCAGCAAAAGCACCAAAAGTGCCTCCTTGCTTCACAGAGAATATCATATCAGATCCGTAGTCTGCAACACCCCACTCGCCCGAAGCAACCTGTTGAATCTGCCCGGCTAAAACATTACCACTATCATCAGCACCTCTAAACTCAAGTGTTGTAATTGCTTGGTCTGCGACTATACTGGTATCCGTATTCTTAATTGTTATTGTGGGGTTTACATCGGTATTTAAATTTATATTACCACCCACATCAAGTCCTTCTTTAACTTTAAAATTCTTATCATTTGCCACGGTTCATTCTCCCCAACTGGCTTGACCCCACTAGGTCTATATTATTATTTGTTTAGATGTTGTAAAAACGGTTGTATTTGTACTTGTACACGTTGCTAAAATGCGTACATTATTTCCACTAATATCTACATCGTAAGTTGCTAAAACACCATCTGTGTCTATTGACCCATACTCTACTGCAATTGCTATTGTGTTGTTATGAGTTACTAAAAGTTCTGTTATTTGTCTTTCTGAGCCGTACTCGGCTGTAATTATTAATTTTGCTCCAGCATTATTAAGATAATTAAAAGAGCCGATTTCAGTTTGTGCTGTACTTGATGATATAACAGTATAATCTGTATCGAAACGAATAAGACTGTTTACTAGCAAGCTTCCTTGTATATTAAGAATACCTGTCATAACATCATTTTCATCTGATCTTAAAAAATGCGTGCTATCTAATCCATTTAGAGTAGCAGCATCACCTGCACCATTACTAGTATAAGCATTTTCATTTGCAGTAAACGATAAATAAGAAGTTGCTTCTTGAGGAATAACAACTGCGGTTAATTCTATCTTGTAGTCATATTCAGTATTATCTACAACCGTCGTATCTTCAAAATCTTCAGAAAATGATCCACCATAGTAAAACTTAGTAAAATCAGGGTTTTGAGGAAAGAGTTGTTGACCTAAAGTATTACCAGTACTAAACAAAGATGTCCAAGTAGAACCACTAGAAGGTTTTCTATAAACAGTAAGCGATATTGTTCTTTGTGCTACACTATAGTCATTTGGACTAAAAAATCCTGTACTTACACTAACCGTTATTCTTGGAGTACTCAAACCATGATCAAAGTTAGAAATAGTAATCAAAGGAGTATTAGCCAATGTGGCATTTGTAAAAGTAGTGGAAGCTGTCTGATAGTCTCCAGGAGTATTACCACTCAAAGTAGCAGCAGTAGAATCAATATAGTTAAGAACTTCAGTATTTAAAGAAGCTAAGGTTATAGAATCATCTTGGACGCTTTGAGCTTTTAAATTTACAAACTGATTTGTAGTACTCATAACAAGAGTTGAGGCTACTACTTCTCCTGTTATTTCTGCATTTGTAGCATATACTACTCCGTCCTGGTCTACCCTAAAAGGTGCCGTTGCTCTGTTTGCGACCGTATCGCCTGCAAATATTCGTATGTCTGTGCCTAAAGTGCCTACTCCGGACAATCCTGCTTTGTTTACGCCAGTTCCTACAGTAATTTGAGAAGCTGCATCAATATTACCACCATCAATGGTAGTAATAGTAGAGCCACCCTCTAAAAAGTCTCCATTCTCAAAAGTAACTACACCTGTAAAATTAGTATACTGTACGACATCACTGTAAGTTACTGTTATTGTTGAAGACCCTGCAGAAGATTCTGTACCGGAGTATCTTATAGTGTAATGGGTATTTGTAGTAGGGTCTTGAGTACGCGGCTCATTAGTCCATTTATCAACCGCAGAAGTAGCAGACAAAGCTAAAACTTCCGTTTCGCCAGTTCCTCCAGAAACGTCACCTGTAGCAAAAGTATAAGTATCTCCAGAAGGTGCACTTGGAGCACCCGCAGTGGTTTTTTCGTAGTATAAGTATCCCTGTACTGTTCTTAAACCATCATCTCCAGGATCTCCAGGATCTCCAGGAGCTCCAGGAGCTCCATCATCTCCAACGAACTTAACATAGCTTAAACCCGTAGGTACACTAACGGGTGCTGTACCTGTCCACTCATAAAAGTTTATAAACTCCTGGCTAGAGTAAGTAAAAGTAGCATTAGTACCGCTAACATCATCCGCGTATATAGGTATAACACCTTCTGAGTCTCCATCTTCTCCTACGTATTTAACAAAAGTTAAGGAAGGCACGGGTAAGGTAGGTTTAGTGTTTGTATATTCATAGTAGTTTACATACACTAAACTTCCTTGAGTGTAGTTTTGATTATTGCCAGCGGCATCACTAGCATATATAGGTACTACGCCTTTGGTATCTCCATCAGCTCCATCAGCTCCATCATCTACAGTAACAGTAGTACTATCACTGAAAGTTAAAGTAGTTTCTCCAGGTACACTAGTATCTACATCAGTTATTACTAAGGCATCTGCATCAGCTCCATCATCTCCAACGAACTTAACATAGCTTAAACCCGTAGGTACACTAACGGGTGCTGTACCTGTCCACTCATAAAAGTTTATAAACTCCTGGCTAGAGTAAGTAAAAGTAGCATTAGTACCGCTAACATCATCCGCGTATATAGGTATAACACCTTCTGAGTCTCCATCTTCTCCTACGTATTTAACAAAAGTTAAGGAAGACACAGGCAGGGTAGGTTTAGTGTTTGTATATTCATAGTAGTTTACATACAATAAACTTCCTTGAGTATAGTCTTGATCATTGCCGGCGGCATCACTAGCATATATAGGTACTACACCTTTGGTATCTCCATCAGCTCCATCATCTCCATCATCTATAGTAAAAGCAGTACTATCACTGAAAGTTAAAGTAGTTTCTCCAGGTACACTAATATCTACATCAGTTATTACTAAGGCATCTGCATCAGCTCCGTCTACTCGAGTTGAGTAAATAGCAGGAGTTGACCAAGCAGCATCCTGAGGAGCTAAGCCATCACTAGTAAAGGTTCTAGTAGATACATAAACAATATCATTGTTTACAGTAAGTGCAGGAACTGATAGAGACCAGCTAGTATTTCCCGCAAGAGGATCCGCAAAAGTACCTGTACTAGTATTAATAGTATTATCATTTTTTCTATAAATATTTACTGTTTTGGCTGATTGACCATCTACAATATCAGCAATCGTTGCAGTAACGGAGCCTTCATAGGCTGTTAGAAAAGTTCTAGTACCATCAATAACTATTGAATAACGAATCCAGTAATAGTAAGTGCCTGCAGTTAGTACAGGATCGGTAAATTCGGAACCTTTAGCAGTAGCTACTAACTGAGTACCTGCATCATTAACATCATCTACAGTTCCTCTATAAATTTCTACTGTATGATTGGCTGCCTTATAAGAACTTGAGTTAGTCCAACCTAAACGTGTGCCACCTTTTTCATTATTGTTTAAAATTTGTAAACTAGTAGGAGGACTTAAAACCGGCTCTGCTTGACCAGCTACTTCACCAGGAGTATAAGCAGCTTTCGTTAAATTTTTGATCAAGTAAGCTTCTTCACTGTGCTGCTCTGCAGTTACATCTACTAAGCAGTTTCCTTGGAAGTTCAGGTTAGTTATGCGGAACTCTTCTTCTACCCAACCAAAACGATTGTTAGTTACCTTTATAAGACTTCCTGACGTAAGAAGCAAACCTTTTGGCTCCATCTTAAATGCAATCTTTAAAGACTTACGCGACTCTTCTAGGTATTGTCGAGCATTTATTCGAGCATTGAAATAGTTTGTAACATAAGGTGTTTTAATATCACCTTTCTTTGGCACGTTTCGATCTTTCTTTAAAAACGTTGAATCAAAGAAAGAAACAGTTCTAGTTTCATATCTATTTTGAGGATCTGGAATACCTACAGATACACTATTATACGTTCCTTTTTGGCCAGCATCTTCAACGTTTATAGAACCTATAATATCTTCATCTGTTATGTATTGAGCAGCTTCAAACGTGTCTGTAGCTTTTTTAATGACTAGATCATACTTACCATTTGAGTATCTAAAAATACCATTAAAGTGTGCCAGCATACTATTAATATTCTGGAATACTGAATTATTTGTATTAATTACTGCGTTTGTTTGGTGACGAGTAACATATCTTTGATTAGAGTCATTCCACCCCAGGTATCTCCAATACTTAACATCATCAGAATCGTATAAGGAGTAGCCACTTTGAAAAGTATTATTACTGGATCTCCACTTTTTAACTACAGGGTTACCATCAAAAGTTTTACGGGTAGAATCAACATCTAAAGAAAGAGTTGCATCGCCTGAACCAGATACTTTAGAGATAGTTACTGCTACTGATGCACCTGTGGGTGCTGTAGATAAGAGGCCATCTCCTGATTTTGTATAAACTCCTCCCGCATACCAAACGAGTTCACCATCCAAGAAATATCTCCAATCAGACCATTTAGTAGCTATTTTTCCGATTACATCTTTAAACTCTATTTCTTTGTAGTTAGTTCCTGAGATCGTAACTGGGGTAACAGACTCAACAGTTCCTTGAAAACGTAAAACTGGGTTAGCATCCTCGTACTTGTAAACTGCATCTGCCACAACATTGGCTGTGGCAGGGACTAACATCGTTACACTAGAGCGCGTATCGCAATCACGAGCAGCTTCTTTAAAGGTTTCTATGTTTATGTCTTTATAAACATCTAGACCTCTACCGTAACGAGTACTAGTAATATAGTCCAGTAGCTGCATCGCTGGGTTGGTTGATACTCTTTTATCTCCGGTACTTATAAGTCTGTATGTGTCTCCTGCTTGAGGAATGACTCCAGAGTCCCAAGGTCTATCAACAATTGCCACTCTTTGAAGACCAGTATAATCAGTAATTTTTCTTTTTTGTATATGCTGACTTTGGTCGTCAAAAGTACGCACCAACTCTATTTCAAGATTTACATAGGCATCATCTGTAGAAGACTCTGAAGTTGCAAGGTGAATAGCATCTTTTACTATTACCTGAACATCTTCAGAAATAGACGAAGCACCTGCTACGTTACCCAGGTCTTCTATTACATTACCCGAGGCATTAATTTCAAAAGTATTTATAGAAGTACCAGAAAGAAAAGATCCGTAGGCTGCCGATAATTCTTCATCTGTAACCTCACCAATAAAGTGTGCATCTATAAGTGCAGCATACATTGCCGCACTTACAACAACTTCAGCATTTACACCATCTGAAGTTGCATTATCAGACCAAGTAGTGCTTCCAGTTAAGGTACTTGCAACAGTTCCAATAGCATAAGTATGATCATGTGTAGTAAAATGATAGTTGTTAACTCCATTTGTCATATAAAAAGCAGTTGCAGAGCCAAGAGTTAATTCATCTTGGAAGCGCACACGGTAAATATCGCTACCATTCTCATCTTTATAACTCTCAATATCAGCAATAGTAGCAGTAGATAAAATAGTATCTCCTGAAGTATTTTTAATTGTTACAATATCACCTTGTGCGAATCCAGTAAGAGGATCAGAAAAAGTATAATCTTGTAAGTAAGAGTTGTCATAGTTATAGCAGTCTATCATCTTACCTCTAACGATAAACTCTAGTTCAGGAATGGTGGTTTCACCTTCTCCGATAGTGAATTTCGCAGTTACGTAGGCAGTATCGAGTAGCTGATGATTTGGCCCCCAATAATCTCCAGTCGATTCAAAGTAGTCATTTTGAACTTTAAAATTATTCTCACTTGCAATCTTACTCAAAGTATTAGACGATCTTTGAAAAGGCTTACCTGTATGAACTACAAGATCGGTTGGTATAGGCGTGGTAAAGCTTGTGCCTTTTTCATGTGTTATACCAGAACCACCGAGGGTTCCCACGTCAACCCCTCCCAGTATATTGTCTAAAGGTTGATAATTAAAAAGATTGCTGGTTCCGACACCATCAAGTCCTTCTCTACTAGCCCATGCGCTTGCTCCTGTGCCCCAAGAGTAGCTTCCACCACTATAATATGAGAAAGCAAATGCGTTGTAAGTAGGACGAGGAGAAAGCGTATCGCCTCGATCCATTCTACCAGTACATAAAACCTCTGCCGTACTAGAGTTGCTTCGAGTATCGTTATCGTTTTGATCTATACAGATAGATGATTGGTCTTCTACATAAATATCATAAATGCCTGCAATTTCTCCTTCACAGAGTGCATACGCAACATGAACTACATTTGAGTTATCTTTTAAGGAATCTACAAAGATTGGGAAACTATCAATACGTTGAACACCATAAACTACAGGAAGTCTTTTTGCGTCAAGATTAAATCGTAAATCTAATTCTCGATCTACTTCAACCTCGTATTCTACTGTTTTTTTGCCTCCCATAAGCCCTGCAATGCCGCCTCGACGTTTTTCTTTGTATCGAGTTTCTTTGACTTGGTAAACAGCCATAACATTTAAAGATTGCTCTGAATGTAAAAACCCTAAATCACTTGCATATTCTGGACGTACTAGAGCTGCAAGGTCAGAAGATCCTGCCCCATCTAAGGCTCTGTGCTCAGCATCTGAAGTGCTTCGACCGTTTACGCGGACAAAGTCTCCCCAATGACTTGTAACACCCCAAGAAATTTTAGAAGATTTACTAGGATCTTCTGATAGTTTTGCGCTTGCAATAATACCTTTGAATAGAAGATAAGGATCTCCTATTATAGACCCCGTAGCTGGGTCTATGTGTGCTTTATATATAAATACTTCTCGGTTCACAAACTTATTAGTCTGCGAAAGTATTCCGATAGTTTCATCAGAAGCATAGTCTAAGGTATAAGTAGCTGCAGAATCGGTTGAGATAGAAGTTCTATTAATAGGCGTAACTGCTGCGGTTTTATTATCATTGGAAAACTCATCAATACGAATTGTTAATCCATTATTTGACCCAGCAGTGGTACATTTTAAAACATCTCCTTCAGCAAAGCCTACATCTACCAAGCTTTCGTTTGCTGTGATGCTATTAGATGTCACATTAATAGTACCTGTAAAAGTGGTGCTTATAGCTATAGTAGATAACTCTATATTAATATTAGATGCTTTGGCTTGTATAGTTTCTGCTACAGTACCTACATTTAGTACTCTATTTGCTACATAAATTTGCGGCCCATTTAAGTTGCCATCAATATCAGAACTACCATCATCCCATGTAATATCAAAAGAGCCATCTCCTATGTAGCTATAGTCTGTTGCTTTTTCTGCAGGGCGCCCACTCTCTGTCTCTGTAGGTCTCTCGAATTTGATAAGATGTGCATAGGCAAAAGGATCATTGTTTAACAACGAGGTTTCTAGGTTTGAGCTTAAAATTCTGTGTGCCATATTATAGTGCTTCCTCTAGCTTTAATGAGAACGAATACAATCCGTCTGTGCCTAGTGAATATTGTTGTGTGTCCGCAGTAAGTAGTACGCGAATAAGGGGGTTATCAAAAATAATGCCAGAAGCAGCAGTTACTTGCTTACTAAGTCCAGGAGTAAAATGTATTCTTACTTGTGTACTGGCAGGAGCTGTTCCTGTGTAATCTGTACTCGTTTCTACTCTAGTAACTCTATAAGTTTTATTATGATTCGATTCTGACACATTGAACAAATCGCCTGGCTTAGGAGTTGAATTAACTCCAGGTATATATCCTACACCTACTAAAGTGAGAATTTTAGCTCCTCCGCTAGTTGTAGCAATAGGAGTTAAATTATTACTTTCAGCATAAGTAGTAAAAGTAGCACTTTGGGGCTTTCTGTTTTGTGGAAGAGAAACTTTAAATGGGTTTAATTTGCCATACTGCAAAATAAAGTTATAAACAGGTTCAAATTGCTCACGAGTCATTGGGTTATAAGAAATATCTATATCCCACTTCTGCTGCATAACTGCTCTTGAGGTAACTCTTCCTGAGTTTGTACGATCTTGCATAATGGGTGCGTTAGAAGTCAGAGTTACGGACGCAAAGCCTTCTCCGCCAGTACCTCCAGACTTGCCGGAGTCAGTAATTTGATTATTGGGGTCGGGTAAAATATCTGTATAGGCCATTAGTATTTCGTAGCTCCTGCTGAGGAAGGAGTATAGATTGAAGTATCTATACCTTCCATAAAGTCTTGTCCGTATGAATTAGCGGCTTCTCTTATCATGCCAATTATATTTCCTCGTTGTCTTACTAATAAGTCCTCTACGCCTTCTGCATCTACTGCTTGGATCGAGAAGTTTACGTTTGTTGATTCCCCAGTGCCTTGACCTGACGGAATAATAGTTCCTGGAGTTTCTGGCATAAATAATTCTGGCCCTTGCTCTCCAACTACATAGCCACCACCGGCTCTGTGCTTATAACCAGAGAAGGCAGGTCTAAAGTTCTCTGCACCTCCTATTCCTGATGCTCCTCTCATATACCCTAACTCTCCTGAAGAAGATTGTGTTTTTGCAAAATCTACTGAATTCTTTCGAGACCCTGCAGAAATAGTAGTAGGGGCTGCTCCTGCTCCTCCTCCGGTTCCTCCACCTTGGAAAGAGGTCCCAGAAATCATAGCGAGCTGTTTTACACCCATAGCTGCTACCATCCCTGCTAGTGCAAAGTTAAAAGGAAAGGGCGCTGCCCCTAGCATAGCTGTTACACCTTGAGCAGTAGAGATAACTGTCTGAGCCATTTTCATTTTCTTATCTTGCTCAAATGCTTTTCTTTTTGCTTGTTCTTTCTTCTTCTCAAGAGCGGCTAGTTTTGCTACACTTCCTGCGGATTTGCCGTCTCGTGCTTTCTCTGCCGCGATCTCTCCGTCAATAGCTCTTATCTTATCGGCAGATGCCGCCTTCTGCATACTACTTAAAGCGCCTAAAGTTGCTCCGACCGCTCCTAAACCTGCTTGTATTTTATCGGAGGTACTAGCGGAGTCAGTATTCATTACTTCGAAGGCAGTACTAAAGGCAGTTGACATATTCATAGCACCACTAATAGCGGAAGACATAAGAGCGCCTTCCGGCCCCATTTTAGCAATGTCTTCTGCTACGCCAGCTAATGAGTCACGAGCATTTTGAGTGGCCTGTGCCGCAAGTGCCGCATCTTGATCGGCCTTGCTGTCAAACATACCGGCTTCGCCAACTTGATTTCCATCGGCATCACGCTGAGTAACAGAACCTGCTTTAAGAGCTGCAGACTTACCTACACCTGCGATTGCTGCAGAGGCTGCCTCGCCCATACCACTATCTTTAGCACGGCCTGCCAGTACTTCCATTCTCTTAGACACAAGGCCTAATAGTTCTCTTTCTACGTCTAATATTTTTAAAGCATTATTGTATGCGTCTTCTCCGCCTTTCTTAGTTAGCTCATATTCTGTTTTAGCTAGCTCTAGCTTCTTCTCTGCAGCACTTACTAAACCTGCCTGTATAAAATCACTATCTTGGCCCATTATACCACTCAAACTAGTTAACTGTGCTTGTGTTGTAGCTAATGCTTTATAGTCTTTGTTTAGTTTATCTACGGCATCCCTGTGGTCTTCTACTAGTTGCGTGTTAGTTCTTACAGCCTTTCCGGATTTAGTTACTGCGACCATAACACCGTTTTGTGTAGTAATTATCTTATACGCTTCATCCTGTAATAACCCATACTCTACTACTAGGCGGTTGGCCTGCTCTTCTGCAGCCCATTTGCCTTTTGTTTTCATTATAGCATTTAAACTATTTACGGAACCTTTAAGAGTATCTAATTCATCGGCCATTACTCCAAAAGTTGGAGTTGCAGACTGCTCTTTTGCTTGCTTAACAAACTCATTAAAGTCTTCATAAGCCATTAGGCCATTTTTTAGCTCCTCAGCTAGTTTCCTTAAAGCTTCTTGTGCCGCTTTAGTTTCATTAGTACTTAAATCCTGGTTAGCCGCGAGGTCCATAAGAATTTGATTAGCTTGCGTATGTTTTTCAGTTAAGAGAGCTTGCGCATCTACCTGAGCTAGTGCACCCATTTTATTTTTCTTCAAACCTTCCGACATCATACCCATAGAGGCGACAAGAGCAGCTAAACCTGCTATACTCTGCTCTCTTAAAACTTTTTCCTGATCTTTTGTTAGCTTTGCATTTGCTAATACTGCCTTACGGGCAGCTGCAAGTTTCATGGGATCAATAAGCTGAGTTTGAGTTTCCGTAGCCCTGCCCCCAGTTACAGTTTTATTCTCTCGAGCCGTTTTCTGTTGGTCGGACAATTCTTTTGTTGCTTTCGCAAGAGCTATTATACGGTCAGTTTCAGCCGCTAAATTAGTATCCATCATAGCAGTGCTAACTTGCTCAAATAAACCCGATAAAGGTTTTACTGTGTTATGCCATGCTTCGCTTGCAGTTGCTGCGTGTTTAACTGTTATATTATATTTTGCAACTACATCGTTAAATTTTTCAAAACGCTCTGTATTAAGTTTAATTTGATTATTAAGCTTATTATCTACTTCGCCAAATAAACTTTTGAGTAAAGGATAAAGTAAGGAAGCAACCATCATAATACCCATCAAGTAAGGCATAGCTGTTAGCATAGCAGCTCCTGCAAACTTAGCAGTTGAAGCGAGCGCAAACAGTGCACCGCGAGTTTTTATGATTGCCGTTGTCTGTATATTTTGCCCTACAGTGGCGGCGGCGGTGGATGCTTGGTTAGCGGCTAAAACAGCTTGATGCTCTACAAAAGCTAATCTAAGCCCGTGGGTTTGAATCATGTTAAGAGCTTTTGCAGCTCCTTCTTTATGCTGAGCAAGTGTACCGAGATGAACGGCTTTTGTTAGCTTACCATAATCTTTGATCGCCGCCTTACGTAGAGGATTTTCTTTGCCCATCATATTAACAGTAAGTTTAGAGCTTTGTTGCATTTTTTTAAGATTTTTAGTGTAGTCCTCAGCAGAAAGATTAGCATCCTTCATAGCGTCTGCTGATTTATTAAAGGCTTTCCCCATATGCTCGGCCCTGTCTATATTTGTAACCATATGTCGAGATAAGTGAGCTGCTTGTTTCCCAGCGTCTGCACTTGACTCTGCCATTTCTTCTAAAGTACTTAATAAAGTTTTACTTATGGAGAGACCAAATGCAAGCATGACAGTAGTAAGAGCTGCCATATTGCCTGCAAGAAAATTGATCATAGGAGCCAGTCCTTTGTTTAAAAGCTCTATACCTTGTTTTGTTAAGTCACTAAAAGATGCGCTTAATTTAGAGTACCCACTGGCCTCCATTTCTGCTGCAATAGCGGCGAATTTTTGCTGACCTTGATCAATAACAGCATTTGTAAAGGCCATTCGTCGCTCGAACTGAGTAAGTTGTCCTACTGTTTTGCCTACAGACTTAGCATAATCTTTTGTTGCGTCATCAAGACGTACCATAATACCTAATTCATCGAGAATTTCAGGCTCTAATTTAGCAGCACCTCTTATAAGTCTATCAATTGCATCAGGCATGTTACGGCCTAATGCTAGAGCAGCTCCTTTAGCTACCTGTGTCAAACCTAGTAGTTGCTCATCACTAAAACCTGCAGAAGTACCAATAGCTACGGCTCTCATAGATTCTTCTGCTGATATCGCATGACCGGTAACTTCTTGTAGCTTTCTTGAAAGCATACCTAAATTCTTACCTGCCGCGAGACCTGTAAGTTCTAAACCTTCGTTTAGTTTGGCGATAGCATCATTTCTGGAGAGTAAACCAAAAGCCGCACTTAACGCGAATACGTTGGCGGCTAAGGTTGCATAGGCGGGAACAAGACCACCGGTCATACCGGTAGTCATTTTGGAAAAACCTTTAGTAGTGTTAGAAGTGGCCCCTGCAACGCCCTTCTGCTGTTTATTATGTCCAGCGGCGGCTTTTGAAGCTTTGTCAGTAGCCTTGGCAGCCTTATCGGCTCCCTTGGCTATCTTACTAAGACTGCCGTCTTCATTAACTTTGTACGTTACCGTAATCGTATCAGCCACTAGTGTTTTCTCTTTAGCTTCTCCCTTTCTCGTTTCATTTGTTCTTGAGACTGGTTGATAGCCCTTGATTCTAAGTTAATTAGAATCTCTAAAAATAGTTCTTCTTTATCTTTATCAATACCGTTAGATTCTATATAAAAAGGTAAGTTTGTAAAATCCTTTCCTAGGTAACCTATATCGGGTAAAATTTTATCCCCTAAACAGGAAAAAGTAGTTAAGGCATCTATAGCAATGTCTGGAAAATCCTCTATGTCCGGAGGTATTTCCTCCTCAACAGGCTCTTGACCTAGCTGTTCACACATCTTAAAGTAACGCTCTCGCGTCATTTTAGACTCACTGTTCTTGAAGTACTTTTCCAGCCTTTGGAACAGTTGTTCCTTTTGGCTTACTACGAAAGTTATCTAGATCAAAGACTACCTCATTGAGCCAGGTATCAAATTCGGTTGAGGAACTGACAAGAGTTTCAGCGTTTTCGGAGCTGTACTCTAGCTCTTGCTTGGGGTCTTTACCATCAATATCTACTAATAGTAGGGTTTCTAGATGTTCTAGTGTGAGACCTTTCCAGTTCTTTACTACACCATGTGTAAACTCTATTACAAATTTCTCTTCGTCTAAGCTTTCTACAGCTTGGCGCGTTTTACGGTCAAACTTAGTAGTAGTACACTTCTTACGAATACCGTTTAATTCTTTACGAGAAAGATTAGCTACTTCTACTTCGAAGCCTGGTAAGCCCGGAAAGTCAACCCAAACTGCTTTTGTGTCGACCATTAATTTTTTTAAATCCATTATTATTCCTTATTTCTAGTTAAGTGTGATTTTAGTACCGAGATCGGTAACGTTGTCGTTCATTTTCCAATCATACGCTTGAGTATAAACATCTGCTACAGTGTTTCTATTTGTAAAAGTACAGTGTGCAAGGTTAAACTTAAAGCCTCTAAAGTCTGTACTTGACTCGCCGTTACCGGCTGTTATAACAACATTTACATCTTCTTTCCAGCTTTGAACATCAGAGTTGGAAGTGTCTGTAACATACTGCCCTATAGAACCTGAGAGTATTCTTTTATCAAGAGTAAATTGAGAGGGATACATTGAAGTAGCGGCATTCGTTACATTCAACGCATTGTTGACAGTTTCATAAGGTATCCACTTTACTTCATTTTGAAGTTCAACAGAACACTTATAAAGACCAGAAGAAAGATTATCACCGTCTATAGAAACTAATAACTCTTTAGTAATTTGGTAATCTCTAGTACCTCTGGAAGGTAGCGAGACTCCATCTAAAAGAGTAGTTCCTCTAGTCAGCTTCGATGCTTCGCCTGATAGTGTCAACTTGA
>Ga0208545_1000819_pt1 | contig 14297 bp, 13 predicted proteins | sample DEB08_DNA_12_FD_185498 | JGI IMG/M metagenome (GOLD analysis project Ga0208545, IMG submission 185498) | Aqueous microbial communities from the Delaware River and Bay under freshwater to marine salinity gradient to study organic matter... | ecosystem: Environmental > Aquatic > Marine > Coastal ... | reverse complement strand
CTTGAAGTGGTCTGATCGGGTCATGCGTACACTACGTGACTGTGTGTACCACGCAAGTATCGATCTAGCAGCCGAGAAGGGCAGTTTCCCTGCTTTAGATAAAGAGAAGTATTTACAGGGTGGCTTTATTAAGACCCTCCCTAAGGTGATTAGAGAGCGTATACAGAAGCATGGTATCCGTAACAGCCATCTACTGAGCATTGCACCTACAGGTACACTAAGCCTTACAGCTGATAACGTATCCTCTGGAGCAGAGCCAGTGTTTGCACATGAGTACTCTCGTATCATCCAATCTTTTGATGGGCCTGAGACTGAAGTAGTACAGGACTGGGCGTACCGAGAGCATGGCCTGAAGGGTAGGACTGCTACTGAGTGCACAGCACAAGAGCATCTTGCTGTACTAGCTTTAGCTACTAAGTACGTTGACTCAGCTGTTTCTAAGACAATCAACGTAGACCCTAACATGCCTTGGGAAGAGTTCACTGACGTGTACATGCAAGCATGGGAGATGGGGTGCAAGGGAGTCACAACCTTTAACCCAAGTGGTAAGCGGTTCGGTATCCTGAATGCTAACCCTACGGACAAGCCAGAGGCTTGCTTTATAGACGAAGCAACAGGTAGTAAGACTTGTGAATAGCATTGATGTACCAGTGCTGTCTAGGAAGATCGCCCTCAGGTGGGGGCGTGATGTCCTAGATCATAGAAGCGCATTCATTGACAGGGGAGGCTTCTATACACTAGGGGCCGCTGCTTACCTCGATGATCCACTGGAGTATCCTAGCGTAGCTAAGGAGACTAACGCAAAGACCCAGTGGTTCTATGCCTTACGGCAGAAGGTAATGCACAGCCTGTCAAGGTCGCTGGACCTATCAGTAAAACAGCTACAGGGTGCAGCTGAACCTGGATTCCATGTATTCGATGCAGCTAGTGCAGGTATGCAGGCTAGTATCCATATAGATACACCTTACACTCGTGTGTTCTGGCCAGAGCCTTTTCACTCAGTGTTCTCTTTCACCGTTCCCCTCTGGCTTCCTGAGGAGGGTGGGCTTAACTACTGGGTAGATGATACAATGCACTACAAGAGATACGAGGTTGGTACTATGTACCTGCACTCAGGGTTAGAGGTTCACCAGATAGCTAACCCAGTACCAGTTACAAACGAATGCCCGCGTATAACCTTACAAGGACATGGAGCAGTACTAGGGCACAGCAATACCGCTGCTGTCTACTTCTAGGAGTACAGAATGGTTAACAATGAAGAGTACAACCTGTTAGTTGATTTCTTGGAGTGGCTCCGCAGTCAGGACGAAGTTGATGTAGAGCTTAAGTATTCAGAGGAGATTGTAGGAGACTTCTTAGACAGCACGGAGACAATGCACTAAGCAAAAAAAAGCCCCTTACCTAATCAGGCGAGGGGCTTGGTGCTTTGCACCATCACGGGGAGTGTTATCTACCTTCTCTATATCTTAGTTCACGCATTACGTCAGATGTTATGACACCCTTATTGCGAAGTTCATCAAAAGATTCAGGGTGCTCCTGAATATAATCAACACGCTCTTGTACGCTTAGTCCTTTCAGTAACGAATCCTTAGTTGTTAACCCTACCCGCGCTTCCTTCTTACGCTTCCTGAACTCTCTACGCATTGCAATCTGCTCTGTCCTACTCTCAGGTGGCATGGTTTCAATCTTAGCCTGTATATCATCATCAGTTAAACCAGCGAAGTTGGCTTCATAGGTATCCGCTACAGATAGCCTAGGGCTACGCTTCATTTCATTGTACCGACCTTCTATTGTAGCCAGTACATCTGGGCTAGCCAGCCTACCCTTCTTCAGAGTCTTGATACGCTCCTCTTCAGAGAAGCCAAGAGTCTGCATGCTCTTATCCACTTCAGCTATCTGCTGCATGAACTCCTTTCTCTTGTTGTTAGTTTCCTGATACAGGCGTTCTATCCCTTCAGCTGATAATACACCACTTTCACGCTCAGTGTTGTAGCTACTGAAAGCTCTATCAGCTGCGCCCTTGCTATCACCTATCTTAAACCCTGCTGATTCAGCTACATCAAAGTCGTTGAACCGTGCACCAATCTGCCTAGCGGCTAGCTCCCCTATAGTGTAGTCCTTCTCTCCTTCAGGGGCGTACACTGTGTTGTACACCTTGTCAGCTTCTCTTACGATTCCAGGTTCAAAGGCATCCTTAAGTACAAAGGATAGCTTATCAGCCAGCCTGCCCATTGGTGTAGTGGCATCGCTTATCTCTCTGCCGTAGGCATTCCTGTTCTCGATAGCCCTGTAGATACTAGCTGATACAAAGTTACCTTCACCAACCAACTGCCCTATTAGTACACCCTGAAGGTCCTCAACAGGGGAGCCACTAACAGCTGCTTTGATTGCTTCTGCAGCCATAGCGTGCGGTACTAAGTAGGATGTATTTACATAGCTACCTGACTTACCATCAGGGTCCATCTTGAAAGCAAGTGATTGATTCTGTGCCCAATCAGGTAACCCAGCTTTCTTAAGCGCAGCCTCCTTCTCTTCTGTGACACCCTGCCCTGCGTTCACTGCCCTACGGCCACCCTCTGCTGTAGCAACTATACTGCCTAGTGCAACAAGGCGCTTAATGCCCTCTGCACGCATGGCGCTTAGGTTACCTTCGCTGGGATTAACACCAAAGTGCTTACCGAACGTACCATTAGCCATCATTCCTGCGTACTTAGCTTGGTTGTATATGTTACGTGTGAACTCAGCTGTAAAGGCTACGAACTGCGGCATGATACCAGCACGAGAAGCGGACTTGATGATAGGCGATACCTTGTTAAAGTTCTGGAAGGTATCGTTAGTGAACTCAGCAGCTACCTGCTTAATACGTTCATCATCAAAGTCAGGGAATATCTTACGGAAAGCATTCTGGTTGTGCTTCCAAGTAGCCCAGCGTGCAGCGTTATCCGTAACAGAGTACGCTTTACCAATACCCTCTAGCTTCTTACCTACATAGCCAGAGAATACACCACGCTTAAGGGAGTCACGTATATCTGACTCAAGCACGTTGGCATTACCCAGCCCGTACTTAGCCATGTCATTCATGTCATCCCGCAATGCACGCACGGCTTTACCACCTGACTTGCTCACTAGCTTTTCATAGCCACCGAACTGAGCTAGTGCAAGGTGCACGCCACGCTTGTAGTTAGAGCTGAAGGGGTTAATACCTGAGCCTATCATAGTCATAATGCCACCTAGGGCATTCACTGCATACGAAGGTGGGTTCAACAGAACCTTAGATGCCTTTGATAAACCGATAGCTGTGTTGTATGCATCAGCGAAGGCACCCTGTACACCATCCTGCAGGTGCTGGTCCTGCCCGCTGAATACACTCTTAGCCAAAGCCAGCTCAGCTTCTCTGGGTACGAACAACCCAGTCTCAGTCTTACCACCAAGCACCAGTGGTACATATCCGGGTAGGTCTTCGCTTACTGCTAGCCCATTACCTTTCAATGCACCAACTATAGCAATGTCCTTCTCTGCTGTATGCACCAGCTTGGACATCTTAGTCCATGTACCACGCAAGCGTTCACCGGGGTCTGTGATCTCTCCAAGCCACGCCCGCTCTGCAGGGCCGGGGTCCTTCTTCTGTCTTAGTATACCGTCAACAGCCTCTACACCTGACCGATTCGGATTAGAAGTCTTAGCGAATGCACTCTTACCTTCCAGCTTTTTGATGTGAGCAAGTGCAAGCTCACTCGCTTCACTTAACGAGATGCCTTTTTCTACAGCTAGCTGCTCTGCTATTTCACGCTGGGCCATAGCCTTCATTTTAAGGTTGGGTTTGAAGGTAGTATCCGTGAACATCCTGTACTCTCTGGTGATGTAGTTACCAGTAGCAAGGCTTTCGTTCAGTTTCTTTGACAGGTAGGCTTGTTCATCTGGTGAATAATTACCCAGTCGATTTTCATCAATATCCGTAATCAAACGCTTGACGTAGTTCTTACGCACTTGTAAGAAACGCTCTAGGTCATCTTCAATCTCTGAACCAATCAACTGCTTTTGTATTTTACCTGTGCGGTATGTTTCTTCCACCAACTCTGCGCGTCCCTTCTTGGCTGCAGTGTAGGCGCTGATACGGTTAGCACTTCTTGATGCCTGAGCAGCGTCAGCTTCTATAGCCTGCCTAGCTTTGAGGTTGTACTCCTGTGCTCTACGACCTGTTATTTTACTAGGTCTAAAGATGCGGTACGCTTTCTGTACCCAATCAGGACCACTGTCAGCTTGCGCCATAGTTTTACGTATTTGCTTTTGTTCACTCGCTGATATTACATTATCAATGAACCGGCTCTTTTGAACCGACTCTTCAGCACCTGACATTGCACTCTGCACACCCCTACCTGACGTAGTGGCGGTTGTGCTGGGGCTAGGGCTACTTTCTGTACCCTTCAAGGCACCTTGTATACCCCTGCCTAACTTAGTTGCAGTGGATTTAGGGCTGACATTCTTATTGCGACCTGACAGTGCACCCTGTATTCCACGGTCTTGAAACAGTGACTCTACATTAGCAGTGTCTTCAGGTGTAATGTCACCAGTGCGTATACCGTCATCTATTTCATCAACGGTTTTACCGAACATCTTACGCAGTGACTTACTAACGGCAGGTGTAGCTGCCCCAAGAAGACCACCAAAGCCTGCGCCTAGTGCACCGTACTTCAACAGCTCTTCTGGTGTAGGTAATCTATGCTGGTCAATAGTAGCTACTGCTGTGGCTTCTCCAATACCAAAGGCAGCGCCGCGCTTGGCCTCTATCTTAGCTCCTGCAATGGCAAGCTCTTTGGTTGTCAGTGTTCTACCAGCAGCTTTTGCTGCATCCTTTAGTGCAAATAGTTTCTTCCCGCCTGGAATGAGGTTGATAACACCTGACATTAAAGCCCTACCATAGGAGTAGTCCTCTCTACCCTCTACTTTTTGTGCTGCTATACTAGCTAAAAAGCCGCTGCCGAATGCAACCACTGGGTACAGTACGCCTGTAGCTGTAGCTGCAAGCTGGCCTGCTGTTGATAAACCAATTTCAGTAGCTAAGCTCTTTGCTATAGTACCCCCTGATAGGGAGCCCTTACCTTCACTATCAGCTAGGCCATCCTGTACCGTTTCAACAGCAGGTACTGTACTCTGATTGGCAGGCTGTGCTTCTTGCTTAGGCGCATCAGGTACCAAGGAACCCTGAGGTTGCTGGGGTTGTACAGGGGCATTACCCTGTACTTCCCACTGCCCATTAACATTCTCGTAGGTCTTGCCCTCGGCTTCCCAGACCCCTTCTGAAACCCAACCCATTACTTGCTCCTATTCAAATTACTAGGTATGTATGGTATATCTTTAGTTCCTGTACTAGGGTATAAGTCACTGCTGTCTCTCAAAAAACGGTAATCTTCAAATATAGGGTACCCATTTTCATCAACACCACTGATCCTTTCACGCATTTCATTAGAAAGTTTACGCAGCTCAGGGTGTCTTTCATCTAGGAAAGCCATATAGTTTTTCCAGCCTTTAGAAACTGCCTTCTTGCCAGCCGCAATTGATTCATCAAGAAACTCACGGCTTGTAGTTAAGCCGCCGCCGGAGGCGGGTGTAATCGCTACAGCACGTTCATTTGCACCTGTTAAATCATTGACTGTTGGTGTTGTACCAGCGTTTGCACCAGCGTTTGCACCAGCGTTTGCACCCGTGTCAGTACCCGTTCCCGGTGTATTGGGATTGGCTAATGCACCAACACCTTCAGGTAACATTCCTGGATACAGCTCTTCAACAGCTACGCGTGCCTCTGCAGGTGTGTAGTAGTTTTGTAGTAAGTTAGTGTACATACTCTTAGCAGACCTAACGTCCGCTTGTTGTGCTACATTAGAACGGTAAGCGTCTTCACGCACGATACCAGCTTCGAGATTAGCTTGGTTCTGGTCTCTGCGTTCAATCGTATCGTAGCCTACAGCTGCCTGTAAGCGCCTGCTCAGATCGGATTGAGCACGCTCCTCTGTATCAACCTCTCGTTTATAGTCTCTCTCCCTAGCACCACCGAATGCTTTCAAGGCATTCACTGTACCTGTTAGGGCAGGTTGACCATTCTTTGGGTTCAAGAACCCTGCTCCTAGTCCAATCAAGGCACTGAGCTGTGCTTGGTCTGGGCTTTTAAGGACATCCATAAAACCTTTCTGATCACCGGACAACAACCCTGTGTTCATCTCTACTTTCTTTTGCGGGACGTTGCTTTGCTGAATCAGTTTTAGTAGCTCATCCCTGTTTTTATACTCAGCGGGTAAAGCAGTACCTGTGTCTGGCAAGGTATTAGGTACAGCTGCCAACCTAGCTGCCTCTGCTTGCTGGTCTATTAAGTCACCTACATAGCGGCCAACCATTATCTTCTACCTCTATTAAACTTAGCGTACAGATTCTCTGGCCCCTTTAATGGACTGGCTTGTAAGCGGGGTCCAGATGCTGGGGGTGGGGTGTCATCCTGTTGAGGCATGAATGCACCGGCGTTATCAAGCAGGCCAGTGGTCAGCTTCTGTTGGAATCCCGGCTTTTCATCTGGTAATGCTTTCAGTAAACCCTCTTCCATACTGGCTTGAGTCATACCTGAACCGGGTATGCCTTGTCCCAGCTGGCTAGCTTCAAAGGGGGATATAGCATTAGGCATGCCCTGTACGCCCTGTAAAGCCGCCTCAGGCCCGAACGGGTCTATGGCAGTAGGTAGGTTAGGCATGCTTGCAAAGCCCGTGTTAATGCCTGCTGTGGTGCCTCCCTGCTCTATGATAGGAGCTGCACTGGCACGTGCTACTTCAGTAGCAGCTGAGGGTGTTAAAGAAGCACTCTCTGCAAGCAGCCCGTTAGTGGCACCTGCGCCTGCACCTGCGCCTGATATCATACTACCAGCGCCACCTGTTGCACCGCCAAGAGCTACGCCCTCTAGTACATTACCACCTGTTGCCAAAGCTGTACCACCACCTATTAACGCCCCAATACCTGCTGCTGCCCATGTCATTATACGTTCTCCAATGCTAACTTGTCTGAGTAATCCGGTAGTATGATTTGTTTCTCTATTTCATCCACATCTGTTTCATCAGTAGGGTGAAAGGTTAACCATACAGTCTCTTCGTGAGCGTACACGGCTCTCTTTGTGTCCGGCTTTGATTCAAAGATACACGGCCCTTTGATGTCTTCAGTACCAAAAGGTGTCGTTACAGTAACGTGACCTCTTAGTACTACATTCAAGTGCGCGTGTTTGTGTATCTTGCCTATTACAGTGCTGCCCTTAGGTAGTGTTAACTCCCTAGCGTACAGTCCACCTGAGAAATGATGCACCGGCTCCATGACTAGCTGCTCCATACCTAGTAACGCAGTCTGTAAGTTAGCTATAACGTCCCTAGCTTCCTGTACAGATTTGTCAACAACAACCGGTGCAGTCATTACTTACCTCCTGATTTGCTAGTAGTAGTCTGACCGAAGTTAACACCTGACAGGATTGAATTAACCCGATTAGCTGTATCGGTATCAGCGTACTGACCAAACTCAAAGCGTTCTCTATCAGCGTCTATGTTCTGTTGGTTATAATCTTCACGCTGATTACCCACTGCTTGCGTAGCTTGGCCGGGGGCTAGTACACCTTGAGAAACCTGTGGTAAGCTCTGTAATACACCCAGCTGTTGAGCCATACCTGCTCTGTTAGCATCGTTAAAGATGTTAGCCCGAACGTCACCAATGTTACGGGTGAAGTCTCTACCTGCCTGTGCTCTTAGGATGTTAGCCCTGTCTCCACCGAATGCGCCTTGTGACGAAGCAGCAGAAGAGATATTTGGAAGTGTCTGCTCTAGGAACTGCTCTTGCATAGGGCGTGTAGTAGCTTGTGCCAGTGCTTCAGTGCGTGGGTCATTAACTAAATCTGAGTTCAGCCCACGATAAGCTGCATTCAATACACTAGGGTTCAGCTGGCCTAGTTGTGACGCGCCGCCTAGCTGCTGGTTCTGCCCCAGTGTAGTGAACTGATTAGTGTTCGCTACTGTGTCTCCACCGTAGTACTGAAGATTACCTTTGCGCTCTAGGCTATTAGCCATAGCTAGCTGTTTTCTAAGGATAGCTTCCTGCTCTGGGGAGGGTTTAGTTGTGGTACTTGAACCACCGCCCCCCTTAAAGTGCAGGCCCAGTACTGGCTCTTGAATTTCACCATAGCTACGGAGATTCTTGTACTTATTAAACCTGTTCATAGTTTCTTTCCTACTGTTATGTACCGTTGTGAGTAACCGTAGTTACCTAATGTTCTTGATAAGTACTTACGACCTACCGCGTGTATGTCAGTGCAGCCATTCATCTTAGCCCAGTCTTCTATAACCCGTAACTCTTCCATAGCTTTTATCATACCGGAACCACCTGAGTACACGACCTCGCATACCTTCTTGCTTGGGTGTTCCATTATCTGCGTCACTATAGTGAAGTCGAACTTGTCACCTATGTTGTGCAGCCATACTTGCTTAGTACCTGCTAGTATATCTTTCTTAACTTCTGTTATTGTTCTTTCACCATTACCGTGTTCTAGTGCTAGGGATATGTGATCCCATACAAAGTGCGGTAACTGGTCAAACATCTCTTTAGGCCATTGTGCTAACATATACTCCCCCTATCCCACGAATACCCATGCTGAGCCACTCCAGCGGTACATACCTGCACCTGAAGCGCCATCAAAGCCTGTACCTGTACCGTCACTGATAGCTACCCATCCCTCTGCGGGGCTTAGCGGAGCATCAGCTAGTGGTATTAGACTAAGGTATTGATCTAGTTTACGGATGCGGTTCTCTAGTTTATCGAACTCGATCTGCATCTCTGATGAATTGTAATCTACTGGTAATGTCATCTTGTACCTGCTGTTCTGCCCTGTACCTGCATATCTGTTATCTCCCAAGTATCGTTAGGTTCACTTGAGGTTACATTCAAGAACAAGTACCGACCTGCTGTACGTAGATCAACCTCAGCGTAGGTGTCGTTAACTGTAAAGGTATCTGTGTACACTGGCGTACCATTGATGGTGTCGCTCCAGCCTACCTTAATAACAGGGTTACCGTGCCCGATCTTACCTACGCGGATACTTGATACTTCTTTGATTACATTAGGCTGCTCTAGGTCATGCGCTCGGCTGGTACCAGAGGTGCTTTGTTCAGAGTACCCTAGTCCTTCATAGTACAGGTTACCCTCGCTGTCACCAGAGAAGCTGTTATCGAATACACCGTAAGCAGCTGCTGATGATATAGTGCCTGTACGGCTACCTAGCGTACCGTTGGTGTAGTTGTAGTACACTTCCCAATTAGGCCTAGTGTCAGCTATCGGGAGATACCATACCACTTCATTGTCACTAGCGTTGTGATAGCCATGCACTTGCGGGTACTCAGATACAGAGATGTTATCTCGTATGTACTCCTCGATACCCTCTTCTACGCCTAGTTGTTGTACGTTCACACCGTCTGTTACGAACAGCCCACGGCGTGACAGGCCATAGTTCTTACGGTCAACTGATACAACAGCCTTGGCTGATACAGCGCCTACACCTGAGGACATAACAACCCTGTACCCGAAGTAAAAGGGTGCGCCTATGTAAGACACTAGGAACAGCTGATCTTCAGTGTACACACCAAGCCCCGAGTTCAGTGGAACAACAGCCTTGATCTCTGTGTTAGCTTCACGGATAGTAAGGCTACCTGCTGAGTTAGCGGCAGCTGCTACCCAGTTATCGGGGTTGTCTTCGCTGCACCATGCGAAGTCATACGGGGATTCCCCTGTAGCCTTGTCGTAGTTAAATGCTAGGATATGTGGCCCTAGACTAGCTACAGCTCGTACCTTAGTGAACAAACAATCGGGTACAGTAACATCAAGCGTGAAGCCTGTGCCAATGCCAGATGTAGTACTCTGTGTTAGTGTGTTACCGTCTGTGAACCCTGTACCGTATGCAGTGATCTCGAATGCAGTAACTACACCAGCTGAAACCTCTGTAATTGTACTTGTAAAGCCTGTACCTGAACCGCCTGTATGCGTAACAGTATCACCAACCACGTAACCAGAGCCACCTGCGTTGACTACAGCCCCTGATACTTCTGTGCTACTGAGATCATTAAAGGTTACATTGCCTTTCTTGATCTTCATCGGCCCTGTGTTATCAGCAGCTATTACCCAAGTACCGAATCGAGTAAAGCTCCACTGCGCTGCCTGTACAGTACCTTCATCCCATACAGTACTGCCGTTATCCCAAGTCGTACTACCGGAGTCCCACACAGTACTGCCTGCCATCTCAGCTAGCGAGTACCCAGTGCCTACAGTCTTAACTGTATCTGTATCCAAGCGGTAGCTGTACAGGTTGCCTGTGTCTCCTATGTACGCTATCTTAGTATCGTATTCATTCAGTGTAATGATACCGCGTATAGGGGCTGTACCTAGATCAACTATGAACTCCCTTCCTGGCTTACGGCGTACACTGGATGCTGTGAATTGCAGACCATCTACGGCCTTCCAGAAAGGGACTCCTTTATCGAACTTACCAAGCTGAAGCCCTGATCGCAATAGATCAGTTAAGTCAACTGTAAATCCTGTCTCTGATGGGGCTTTTGGCATGGTTTATCCTAATAGTCTAACTGGTTACGCGGCTGACATTTGGCCTACATTAGCCCCGTACACTACACCATTAACTTTCCATATAGTTACGGTGGTGTATCCCGTAGTAGCAAGGGTTGGTAAAGCCCCGCCTGTCCACTGGGCTACAGCTGTCCACGTAATACCATAAGCTGTACCATCGTTAATCATTAGCGTCAAGGACTGACCATTAGCTATGGTAAGGGTAGGTGTGGAGTTCCCAGTTAGTGTCCAGTACTGTATACTGCCATTTGCTAGGTCAAGGTTAGGTGTAGTGCTAGAGGGTACAGAGTACACTGTTTCAGTTGGCCCAGTGTGTGTCTTGTTAGTAAGTGTCTGAGTATCCGTTAACCCAACAGGGTCGCTAGTAGGGGCATTCAATGCAGCTAGGCTATCAAGTGTTGCATCCCAAGCCTGTACAGTGCTACCTACCGCACTACCTACCGCACCACTCACTGCGGGGTTCATTAGTACCCATACAGTGTTAGCTAGGTCATAACGGAAGATACAGAAATGCCTTGCACCTGCTATATCCCCAACAGCTAGAGCAGCTCCTGAGTCCTTAACGATAGTTCTAACACCGGTAGCATCTACGTTCAGCGAAGGCGTAGTGCTAGTGTTAGCACCTGTAGCTTTAACCACTACAGTAACTCCCTCAGCTAGGACTACATCTTTAGTGAAGTTAGCTGTTAAGGCATCCACTGTACCTGCTGCTGTTACCGAGTCCTCTGTTGCCCTATGCAGTTCATCAATCTCTGCTTCAGCGGCTGCGAAGTTAGCTCTCACAGCGGATGTTGTTGCTGCCCCTGTGACAGGTTTAGTCGCGTCTATTGCACTAGCCATTAGCTAATCTCCGTAAGTATATTAGTTATTCTGCCATCTAGGTTAGTCAGGACGTTACCTGTGAATGCCATTATTAGTCTCCACGCTGTTCTGCGTCTAGTCTGTTTCGTATGTACAGTAAGTCATTAGAGATACGGTTGAATACCTCCTTGACGTACTCGTGTTCTTTAGTTAACGCTTGGTCAGTTACGTCGGCCCTGTACTCTAGGAGGTTCATCCTGTCATCGAAGCTGTTAAGGAAGACTAAAGCAACACCTATAAGTGACACAGTTGTTAATAAATGTCCTACGTTAATAGTTTTACTGACGTGCCACTTCCTATCTACTGTATCTTGAACTTTCATTGTGTATTCCTTACTTTTAGTCATTCCAGAACCCACCACCGGAGCCTGAGTTGTTAGAGCCTGGCCCGTAAAAGCCTGTGTCTGCGCCACCCTCTACGGGGCTAGTGTTGTGAAATCCCCCGCCTTTGTTAGGATTATCTACAGGTACATCTACACCTAAGTAAAAGCCAACTAGTCCAAATAGTACTTCTACACTTGACAGTGCTATCATGCTTTCTAAGGTATTACTTGACTCCCCTTGAACCAGTACGCCTGTTGCGCCTTCAAGTGCTAAGTCCTCTAAGGTAGAGCTAAGAGCAGCTTGTACCAGCAGTGCTACATCAGATGCAAGTGCTAAGTCACCGAGCGTAGCATCAAGGCTGGCCTCAAGCCCATTGATGCCCGCTGATTCTAATACAAGAGTATCCAGAGTAGCTGTAAGCGCACCAACTATATCTATTGTTACTGTACTAGTAAGGGTAGCTGCACCAAGTACAGAGGTAAGAGATGCAAGAGCCAGTACACCTGTCGTACTTTCTAGGCTTAAGTCCTGTAAAGTACCAGAAGCATCCGCTTGTACGAGTACACCTGTACTAGCCGTGAGAGCTAAGGAATCGAGTTCTACGCCACTTTCTGCTACAGCTGGTACAGATACAGCACTGTCTAGTGCTAAGTCGCTTAGAGTGGCTCCTAGGCCGCCCTGTATGGTTGTTGTCACTGCCGCTGAGACTGTTACTGTACCCAGAGTAACAGTAGACGTTCCCTGTATTGCAATACTAGTTTGTGCTGTACCTGTTAAATCATCCAGTGTGCCCAGTATCAGGGAAGCTGTTATACTAGTACCGGCTACAAAGTTCGTACTCTTTGATGCAAGAGCTACACCAGCATACGCTGAACCACCTAGGTCACCTCTGAACTTAGGTTGTAATTGATCTGTAATACTGACAGAACTAGTACCTAGAAGATCACCAAGTGTAGCAGAGCAAGCCGCTCCAACCGCTACCTGAACTGCTGAGACTAGGGTGCTGTCATCTAATGTATTAGCTGCATCAGCTTGTATCTGTACTTGGACTGCACTACTTAATGATAACCCTTCAAGAGTCTTAACAAGGTCTGACTGTATTGTTGTACTAACGCCTGAGCTAAGGGCTACTGTATCCAGCGTTATTCCAGCTGCACCCTGAATAGTAGTGGTTACACCAGAGCTAGAACTCAAAGCACCTAGCGTCTTGGCTAAGTCTGCTGTTACACCTACGCCATTACTTGCATCAGCACTAAGGGTAAGGTTACCTAAAGTGTTAGCGGCTTCCGCAGAGGCTAGTACACCAGCTGTACTAGATATAGTACATGAACTAAGCGTGGCTGTTACATCAGCTGCTATACTAAGTGAAGCATCAGCTGAACTTGTTAACGCAGCTAGTGTTGCGTCTAATGCTACGCCATTAGCACCCTCTGTATAAGTACCAGTAATGGCTACATAGTCAACTTCAACATGACCGGCATCATTACCTTTGCTCTTGCTGTAAAGCTGGCGTATCTCTACACTAGCACCGTTCCATGTAGCTTTATTGGCTGTAGTGTTCGTGTATGCGAATGCTGTTACAGAAGATAGCGTGTCAGTGGCACTTGTTATCGCAAGGTCTACATCAGAGAACGTACCACCTGAGTCAGCCGCAGCAAGGATCGTTGCGCCATTAACAATCCGTATCTGTAAGCCGTAGCTATCATCTGTGTAGCCAACTACCCGGTAATCTACCTGCCAAGATGGGTCAGCATCCATCGTGCCAAAGTCAATAGGTACATCACCTAAAGCGTAACTAGCAACCTCAAGATTAGTATCTGCTGTAAAAGCATGACGGGTAGCGTCATTCGCGTCTAGCGGTGAAGCTGGTACAAGTGTTCCTAGACTAGCCATTATCCGCAGTTCCCGCAGTCATTACATTTTATGCCCGGAGGGGGCCAATCACCACAACCCACATCTTTGTAAGGCAGTGTATCCCATTTGGGCTTTACTTCAGCTAGGTATCTAGGGTCTGTATGAACTAGCTTCCAATCTCCTAGTTCTCTGCGTAAGGCACATGACCAGTTGAAACCTGGGACTGTCGATACTTCAAGGAACTTGCACTGTACGCCCTCGAACCAGCAGCAGTGTGTACTAGTTGTACCACAAAGCACTAGAACTGCCGATTAGAAGACAACCACACTATCTTAGCCAGCTTCTTCAGGATAGCGTTAGCATTCGCTAGACTGGTTGAGTTCACATCAATGTAGTTCTCAATACCCGCTGGGCCTAACGCCATAAAGTTCTGCAATAGAGTATCTGCACGAACCCCGTCTTCGAGAGCCTGTGCTGCTAGAGCATCAAGCTCTGCTTGTGTCAAGGGTACTACAAGCCACTGTAGTGTCCATACACCTGCGTTGTTAAGAATACCACCCTCTTGTACTGCCTCTACTGCTGCATCGAACACAGGGGCAGCAGGGACGTTGTAAG
>Ga0208545_1000817_pt1 | contig 14326 bp, 12 predicted proteins | sample DEB08_DNA_12_FD_185498 | JGI IMG/M metagenome (GOLD analysis project Ga0208545, IMG submission 185498) | Aqueous microbial communities from the Delaware River and Bay under freshwater to marine salinity gradient to study organic matter... | ecosystem: Environmental > Aquatic > Marine > Coastal ... | reverse complement strand
TTCTATAAAATATAGCCACAATGACAATTCTATGCAGTTTGCTACCAATGGTGGCTCTGAGAAGATGCGTATAGACTCATCAGGTTTAGTGGGTATAGGTACTACTAGTCCTAATGGAACTCTTGATATTAAAACAGGAAGTGTAGGTTTTGAGTTTTACCCTGAAAATACTACTGACACAAATCTTATACTCAACTATGACAGAAGTACAAACACTTATCAGAATTTACAAACTAGGGCGGCATCACATCAGTTCTTAATTAATGCTACTGAGAAGATGCGTATAGACTCATCAGGCAACCTATTGGTGGGTAAGACTAGTGCAAATAGTTTAGCAGAAGGGTTTGAGGCGAGAGCTAACGGTCTTACGTTAATGACTAAAGATGGCGGAAGTGCGGCTAATTTCAAGCGGAAAACATCAGACGGTAACATTGTTGTTTTTGAAAAAGACGGCTCACCCGTAGGGTCTATTGGTACTACTGGTGGTGATATGTATGTCGGCACTGGTGATACTGGTATTAGATTTGATGATGCTACAAACCACATACGACCTTGTGGTGTAGACGGTGCTAACTTAGATGCAACTATAGACATAGGTGACAGCTCAAGACGCTTCAAAGACCTCTACCTATCTGGCGGTGTTCACTTAGGTGGCACAGGTTCAGCCAACAAGTTAGATGACTATGAGGAAGGTACTTGGACACCTACAATATATGCGGCAACTACAGGAACAAATAGAGCAACATCAATAGTAAGTGCTACATATACAAAGATTGGTAGACTTGTGAGATGTAAAGCGTATTTGTCTGTAGTAAACGGAACTGCGCTTAACGGAGACAGTGGTGCAATTCAATTAGGTGGGCTTCCTTTTACTGCTTCTGCCTACGGACACCTAAGAACACTATATAGTAATTTATCTTCAAGCAGCATAACAGGAATAGTAACAGGGACTGCTGTAGGTTTAAGGGTGGGTGATTCGCAAGCCGCTTTACAACCTTCAAACATAAACACAGGTTCTAATAACATTATGATTGACGTTACATTTGAAGTTTAACCAATACCCCTAGTGGATGCTAGGGGCAGACAAAAAGGAAAAACAAATGGCTTTAACAAAAGAAGTATCAGCAGACAAAATAGAAGTAGTAACTACTACAGAAGGGACAGTAGTCCAAGTACGTACAGCTACTAAAGTATTAGAAGATGGTGAAGTACTCTCAAGCAGTTACCACCGTCATGTAATTAACTCAGGTGATGACTACAGTTCTGAACCTACTAACGTACAAGCAGTTTGCTCTGCTGTATTCTCATAGGAGTAATAAATGAACTTTACAATCTCAACTTTAGAAAGCAACACAGACGGTGGAGTCATCGTAGCACATTGGCAAGTTAACAAAGCCTCTGGTGAAAACGTAGCTACTTCATACGGCACTGTAGGCTTTACTCCTGATGCAGATGCTGATGGTTACACAGCGTATGATGCTTTGACTGAAGACACAGTAATCGGTTGGGTACAGGAAGCATTAGACACAGAAGCACTTGAGGCTTCACTAGACGCAGACCTAGCGGAACAAGCTAGTCCGTCTGTAACAGTAGGGACACCGTGGTAAACAATAGGTAAACACTATGACAGCTACAATCATTACAAAAAATAAAACATCGTCAGGAACTCCTAGCAGTCTTGCTCAAGGTGAACTTGCTGTAAACATTGCTGACAAAAAACTATTTGTTGGTGGTTCAGGCGGCTCATCTGTAGTAGACCTAGAGTTTGACCCTGCTTCTGCCGCGTTTAACGGTACTATACAAAAGGCTAAATCAAGTACAGATGACAGTCTTTTAAACTTAGTATCAACTAATGGTACTGATGGTACTTATATAACTTTTAAAACAACCACTACCAACACCTCAGGTCGTATGGGTATTTCTACAGATACTTACTCTTCTGTTTTTGTATCAGCAGGTGCTGTAGGGACTCAAGGCGGTGGTTTACGATTTGAATCTGTTTTTGGAACTATTGCTGTAAAACCCTGTGATGGTACAGGAGTAAATAAGGATAATGCTATAGATTTAGGCGCGGGTTCCGTTCGTTTTGATGACATATTCGCAACTAATGGTACTATCCAAACGTCTGACCGTAATGAAAAACAAGACATCGCTGAGTTATCTGACGTTGAAACCAGAGTAGCTGTAGCCGCTAAAGGTTTATTACGTAAGTTTAAATGGCGTGATGCTGTAGCTTCTAAGGGTGATAATGCTAGGACACACTTTGGTATTATTGCTCAGGACTTACAGGATGCGTTTACTGCTGAAGGTTTGGACGCAGGTGACTACGCTATGTTTACTAGCACTACTTGGTGGGAACACAACAGCGAACAATATCCAGTACAGTCTGATGCCCCTGAAGGTGCAGTAGAAAAAACTAGACTAGGTGTTCGTTATCCAGAACTTTTAGCATTTATTATAGCCGCGATATAAGGACATATCATCATGACTAACGAAGCAAAAGAAGCCGTAGACGTACTAGCGGCATCAACAGGACTTATGTCTTTAGCGGCTTGGTTGCCGCCTGTAGCCAGTATTTTTACTATTATCTGGTTAGGTATTCGTATCTATGAATCAGACACAGTACAGAAGATTGTACACAAAAGGTAAGTGCTTATGTTAAATCAGCTAATCGGACCTGTTTCAGGTTTACTTGACAAATTCATAGAGGATAAAGACAAGAAGAATGCTATCGCCTTTGAACTTTCGACAATGGCTGAAAAACACGCGCAGGAACTTGCGAAAGCGCAACTTGAAGTTAATAAGACAGAAGCGGCACACAGAAGCCTGTTTGTGTCGGGTTGGAGACCTGCTGTTGGTTGGACTTGTTGTATTGGACTTGCGAGTCAGTACATTCTTATCCCGATGGCAAATTTTGCGCTTGCTCTTGCCGATTCTACCATTGAAATCCCTGTACTAGATATGGCTACTATGATGCCAGTACTAATGGGTATGCTTGGTTTAGGTGCAATGAGAACTATAGAAAAGACTAAGAACGTACAGAGGGATAGATAATGGTTGCTAGACATCGAGGAAGCAGAACTCCCGCTGAGCTTCGTCAAGCAGAATACGAAAGAGGTCAGCGTGAAGAACAAGAACGTATAGCCCAAGAACGTGCAGACCGTAAAGCGTTAGAAGTAGAAAGACTACAACAGCTTGCTGACGCTCAGCCAGATGCTAGTTTGTTTCACGGTGAACCTTCATTTGATAGTAGCTTTGACCCGACTATGGGATACGGTGGTTCAGGGGTATACGCTAGACCCGCTACTGGTTGGAACTATGAAATGGACACACCAGAAATAACATACTATGAGATGTTTGGTGAACCTTCATTAGCAGATATAGATAAATTTGAAAAAGAGTTTGAAGAACTATTAGCGTCTGAGACATGGTCGCCTAACGAGAGAACACAACTAGAAGAAAAGCGGCAGTCGTTTTTAGCGGGAGAGATAAGCCCACGGTCTATGGAAGTTCAAGGTATGTACGCTACCTTTAATATAGACCAACGAGAAGAGTGGCAAAATAAACTAGAAGAAGCAGGTGTTGACAGTTATGTTCCTCGCGCTACTAATCTTACTGAAGCAAAGCAACACGCTGATGAAGTGTACATGGAAGTTTTACAAAACGATTATGATGAAAATCCAACAGACGAATTAGCACAGGCTATTGAACAAGGTCCTCTTGATTTTGACAAGGCTGAAGATGTAGAACTATACAACAGTCTTTCTGAAGACAGTATACAACGACAAGCCTTTGATGCACAAGGCGTAGTCGTAGAGGATTATCTAAACAGAACGCAAGGGGATGCTTTTGATTCTGAAAGTTTAGAGCAAGGTCAAACCTTTAGTTGGGGGTGGGGTAACAAAGCAGGAACAACCTTGTTAAACACAGGTACTATTGTAGGTGCGCCTGATGTTACTAATGATAATGTCACTTTTGGTGAGTTCGGTACACACGGCAGTTATTCTTATGACGATGCTCCTGAGCCTAATGATTTAACAAAAGCAGTTAATACTACTTTAGATGTTCTTAGCATAGTATACCCTGCTCTTGCTCCTGTTATTCAAGGAGTTAAAACCACAGTAAATACAGGAGACATTGAAGAAGGTTTTAAAACAGGAGTTAAGACTTTTGCGGTTAAAGAAATAGGGTCAGAACTAAACACAGGCGTTAAAGAAACTTTTGCAGATTTAGACATAGATTTATCTAATCTTCCTGAGCCTGTACAACAGGTTTTAGTAGAAACTACTGGCGGTGTGTTGTCAGGTCAAAGCGGAGAAGAGGCTCTTACAGCAGCGTTTAAAAATCAATTAACAGATGTTGTTGTTGATGATTTGAATTTAGATGAAGACCAGTTAGTTGCAGATATTAAAGACACGCTAGGTCTTGACCCTGACTTTGAACTTCCTGCACCTGTACAGAATATTGTAAACAACACAACAGATGCTTGGGTTGCAGGAGACTCTGCTTCAGACGCTTTTGATTCTTCTATAAAAAGTGGAGTTAAAGATTATGTAGGTGATGTAGCCGAGGATGTTGTAAAGGTAGGTGCAGGTGCAATTGCTGATGTACTTCCTGATATAGACATAGACTTTGAAACACCGCAGATTATAAAAGATGTCGGTAATGTAGCGGTAGATGTATTAAGACCACCATTAGAGTTCGTAGGTGAAACCTTTGAGCCAGTAATAGAAGCAGGTGAGCAAGTATTGTCAACAGCAGAAGACGTACTAGAGCCTGTTAAAGAAGTTGTAGAAACTGTAGGAGAGCCTATAGTAGATGCAGTAGACAAAGTTATAGATGCTGTGGACAGTCCTATAGGTGATGTATTAAAAACAGTAGTAGGAGGCTTAGGCGGTACAGGAGGCATGATGTCGGGAGCTAGGAAACCTTCACAGGTAGAAGGACTGTTTGACAAAGAGTTATTTAAATTTGACACAGAGATTAAGTCTACACAAAGAATGCTTAGTCCAACAAATACAAGAAGGTATGGATAATGACTTACTTACAACTAGTAAATAGTGTACTAAGAAGACTAAGAGAAGACGAAGTAACTACTGCTGTTGGTTCAACTGCTAGTGGCTACACTAAACTTATTGGTGACTTTGTTAATGATGCTAAACGTATCGTAGAGGATTCGTGGGACTGGTCTTCACTGCGTAATACGTTTACTATCAACACAGTAGCTAATACATTTAGTTATAATATAAACGGCACAGGTACAGCCAGTAAGACGCTAGATGTGATTAACGATACGTCTAACTTCTTTATGCGACAAGCTACTTCTTCGTATATGAACAGTGTTTTCTTAAACTCTGAACCACCTAAAGGCGCACCTAACTACTACGCTTGGAATGGTTTTAATGCTGACGGTTATTTAACTGTAGATGTATTTCCTATTCCTGACGGTGTATATACATTACGTTTTAACATGGTGGATAGAACAGCACCATTTACTGCTGATGCTACAGTACTTGGAGTACCATCAGCACCAGTGATTCAATATGCTGTTGCTTTAGCTTCCCGTGAACGTGGTGAGACAGGTGGTACATCAGCACAAGAACTATATGCTTTAGCTGACGCTACATTAGCTGATGCTATAGCTATGGACGCGGCACGATTCCCTTCTGAAACTGTATGGACGGCTTGCTAATGGCTCAAAAATTACAGACAATATCAATTAAGGCGGCAGGGTTTTCTGGTTTAAATACCGAAGACTCTCCTGTAACTATTGACCCGTCTTTTGCGGAGAAAGCAGAGAACGCTGTAATTGACAAACATGGTAGAGTAGCGGCACGTAAAGGTTGTGTGCCTATATCAACAACCAACTATGCTGTCTTTGATGGCAAGCCTGTTAAATCTCTGTTTGAGTTTGTAGACTATGACGGTATAAAAACTTTAGTATCTACAGGTAACAATAAAATAGTTACAGGCACAACTACTTTAGTTGACAAAACACCTGTAGGGACAACCATTACGGATGACAACTGGAAAATAGCTAGTTTAGCAAACAAGTGTTTTATGTTTCAACGTAATCACGAGCCATTGGTTATGACTGTTGGTTCAGGTGGTGCTGTTACTGTTGAAGAAATAAATGGTAGTTCGCATTCTAACGGTACACCTCCACAGGCTAACGAGGTTATAGCGGCATACGGTAAACTATGGGCGGCTGATGTAGCAGGTAACAAGCGTACAGTATATTGGTCTGACACGTTGATTGGTGGTCACTGGAATGGTGGTGCTTCAGGCTCACTAGACTTAACCAACGTATTCCCTAATGGTTACGATGAGATTGTAGCTTTGTCAGCACACAACGGCTTCTTAGTTATATTCTGTCGTAACTCTATTATTATATACTCTGGTGCAGAAAGCCCTGCCACTATGGTATTAAGTGATATTATTGAAGGTATTGGTTGTATTGAACGAGACTCTGTACAAAATATAGGTACTGATGTATTGTTCTTGTCCAACGAAGGTGTGCGTAGCTTAGGTAGGACAATACAAGAAAAGTCAAGTCCTGTGGGCAACATTAGTAAAAATGTACGTACAGATTTAATGGAATCTGTTAGGAATCATAGAGGCAATCTTAAAAGTGTATACAGTCCGCAGGATGCTTTTTATTTGCTGTCATTCCCTGAAGATAACATTGTATATTGTTTTGACTTGAGAAATTTACTACAAGATGGTTCAGCTAAAGCAACCACTTGGACAGGTTTAGTTCCAGATAGTTTGTTAGTGTTGTCTGACGATAGTTTATACTTAGGGATAAGTGTTTTTGACGACAATGCGGGAATATTTAAATACTCAGGATATAGGGATAGATTAAGTTTCGGGGCTGTTGAAGGTCTTTGTATATTTAAGTACGAAAGTACAGCAATGGACTTTGGTATTTCTTCTAATTTAAAGTTTCTTAAAAAGTTTGAAGCTACTATTGTAGGTAACGCAGGGGAGCAGTCAGGTCTTATATGGTACTGGGATTATGACAATAATAACTACAACAACATCGCATACTTACCAGAAGCAACGGAAGTTAATGCCGCAGAGTATAACATTTCTGAGTTCGGAATAAGCGGCTCGACACTTACTGTTCCTTTTGCTATAGACAATCAGGCAAAAAATGATGGTAGTTCTACAACACCTTACTTAGGAGAGTTTACATCAGCACCTAGTGCGAGTACATTAAATTCTATGTATTATAACTTAACAAGCAATAAACTGTTTTATTCAAACGGTTCTGCTTGGATTGAAGCAACAACAGTTAACAGTAACTTTGTTTCATCGGAATACACAACAGGGGTTTACATACAAACACCATCCGTCAACGCATCAGGTAGCGGTAAGGTTTTACAAGTAGGCATTAGCGCAATAATACAAGGCAAACCATACGCAGTACAAAGTATTGACATATCAGTTTTACTAGGGAGAACAAAATAAATGTCAAATTATTCTAAAACAACTAACTTCGGTGTCAAAAATAGTTTAATTTCTGGTACTGCGGATAAGAAACTCAACGGTGCTGAATTTGATACTGAGTTCAACGCTATTCAAACAGCCATTGCTACTAAAGCTGACTTAATAAGCCCTGCTTTAACAGGGAGTGCCACAGCAGTAAACTTTACAGTCTCAGGCACAACAACACTAGCAGGTACTTTAGCGGGTACTTTCACTATTGACGGAGGTACATTCTAATGGGTGCGTTTGAAGATTTCCTACAAGCGGGTGCAGGATACTACATGGGGCAAGAAGGCATTCAAGGTGCTAGAGACATGGGTCAGCGTGGTTACACAGAATCTATGGGTCTTGCTGAAGATGCCGCAGGTAAAGCTACGTTTCAACCCTTTACTGTTACTACAGGCTTAGGGCAAACAACTACTACACCTACTGGTGGTATAGACATTGGCTTGTCTCCTGAGCAACAGGCTCTACAGACGCAACTAATGGGTCAGGCACAGGGTTTGTTTGGTCAGGTAGGGGTAGACCCTAGTACAGCACAAGCTGACCTGTATGAGCAAATGAGAGCCGTACAACGCCCTGAGGAAGAACGTCAGCGTTTAGCCTTAGAAGAGCGTATGTTATCTCAAGGTCGTATGGGCTTACAGTCAGCGGCATACGGTGGTTCTTCACCAGAGTTGTTAGCACAAGAGACTGCTAGACAAGAAGCTATGGCTAGAGCAAACTTAGGTGCTAGGACACAATCTATAGCGGAACAAGCGCAAGCGTTGTCTTCAGCTAGTGGTTTGATGGGTCTAGGTTATATGCCACAACAGCAAGCCCTGAGTGCGTTAGGTGCGGGTACAAACGTAGCGGGACTAGCTGACATTGGTAGACGCACTGGCGCACAACTGTTTGGTCAGTTAGGTCAGTCAGGTGTTGAAGCCTTAATAGGTGGTGAAGACTTAGCTAACCGTTTACAGTTACAACAAATGCAGTCATTATCTGATTCTTTGTTTGGTAGACAACCTACAACACAAGAGCAAATCTTAGGTCAGCTTTTTGATGTAGACACCAGTGGTGATGGTGGGCTTATTGATTTAATAAGAAAGTACACTGACCCCTCATACGGTGAAGAAGGTTACGTTTATCATCCTTCAGAATACGATGAAGATTTTACAGGACCAACCCCGTTTTAATAGGAGACAACGATAATGGCTAACAGAGATATAGCAGGATTACTTACAGGCATTTCTAGTCAAAGCATTGACCCTTTGGCTACATTGACTCCTGACCAACAAAGATTACAAATGGGCGCACAAGCGGCACAACGCATGGGCGGTGGCTTACGTGGTTTAATGGGCGGTGGTCCTACAGTACAACAACAGCTTGCAACAGCAGTAGCGCAAAAGCAAAAAACAGACGAGCAAAAAAGATTAACACAGATAGAAAGACTAGCTGAAGCTTTGCCTCCTGAATACTCCTCACTAGCTACTGCGGTTAGAAACAGTATTGAAGGTTCTATACCTAAGGCTCTTGAAGTGTTAGGTAGGAAAAAAGAAACAACTCCTACAACTAAGCCAGACATTGTTAATCTAGTGGACACAAAAACTAACAAAACGGTAGGAACGGCTATAGAGAAAGACGGTCAGTTGTTTAAAATGGATGGTACAACTCCTATAAATCCTAAGGAGTTAGAAGGTTTTGGTATTTCGACTTCATACGTTAAACCATCAAGACCATTAGTAAGTACAGTGGCAGACCCTCAAGAAAAACTTGCGGCAGAACTGAGAGGCAAACTGTTTACTCCTTTAGAGACTATTGCTAAAAGCACAGCAGAAACCGCAAAGACAGCTATTGACGAAAAAAGAACTGCTGAAATGGCTTTAGCGGCTGTAGACGCCAATGCTGTTACTGGTGCAGTATCTGCTATAGGTTTTGATTTAGCACAAATTGGTCAAGACGTGTTTCAGAACTTAGGCATTGCAGTACCAGAGGGTTGGTCTAATCTAACAAACTCTAAAGCGCAATATCAAACGATTTCTGCACAGGCTTTAAAACCGCAAATTGAAAAACAAGGTAAAGGATTTACTGACAAAGATAGAGAGTTTTTCTTAAAAGATGTACTACCTAGCTATAAACAAGCGTGGCAGTTTAATGAACTTTCTGGTAACTTACAGCGAGAAGGTGCTATATTAAAAATAGCTGAAGCAGGTTTTGCTAATAACCGTAAAGCATGGCACGTTTCTAACGATAAAACACCTTCTCAGGCTCACTCTGTTGTGTGGGATGATTACTTAACTAAACTACCTCATAATAAACTAAAGAAAAATGCTAAAAAAATGGTAGGTGGTAAAGAAGTTACTTATGATAAATATCATACTATAAATGATGACGGTCAACTATGGCAATATTGGTCTTATGGTAAAACCCCTACAGGATTTACTGTGCTAGACGCTGACGGAAATACTGTAGATTACACATTTTATGAACTAAATAACCTTGAGGGTTTTGAGGGTAAAACAGCTAGAGAAGTTTTGCAACTGTTAGATGCTAATAACCGATTATCAGGGGCTATTTACAAATGACAATTAAACATAATTTAGGTTTAACCTTTCCGACAGAAGACGAGGAAATAACCCGTATTCCTCATAATTTAGGTTTAGATTTTCCCAATGAAACAATACATGAGTTAGATACTAAAGAACGTCTAACCGTATTGCCTGAGTTAGGTGGTGAAGATACCCCTCCTAGAAACAAGGGTTTCTTTGAAGAGGTAGGCGAAGACATTGAAAGGACACTGTCTCCTTTTACTTATCCTGTTCTTGAGGTTATGAATGCGTTTAATACCCACGTAGGCGGTACTTTATATGACGCGGCTGTACGCGCTCCTTACTTAATAGGTTCTACTGGTTATGAAAATATAAAGAATATGGTACAAGCTGTTGATTCTTCTGATATAGACTTTGAATGGGAAGCGGGTCAAAACTTAACTATACCTGAAGTGCTTAAAAATCAAAGCTATGTTAGTGACCCAGATATGGCTGATTACTACGATAAAGTAGGTCTGTATACTAGTTTAGGTGTAGGCACTAACGCTGTTGCGGCTAAACATATAAGTAATTTAGGTAAGGGTTTGTTTCAGTTTAACAAGAAAGGAGCAAGACTTAACCCTGTTACAGGGAAGCCTATGACGGGAGTTGAAGGGACTAGAGCAAGCATTACTAGAGACTTAGCAAACAACCCGTTGAGAACAGAGGTAGACTTAGCTGTACGTATGGCTACTGGTGGTTATGTGGCTTCAGAACTAACAGGCTCAGACAGTCTTGCTGTTAGTTTACCCGCAGAGATTGCCGCAGGTATATTCAGAAGGTCTCCTACTTATTATGATTTAAACACAGGTGTGACCCGCAACGCTGACACAGGTGTAGAAGTTCTTAATAAAAACACTCTAAGTTTGTTTGAAAAGAAATATGGTGTTGATAACTTAAGACTTGCTTCTGGTCGTGTAAGAGAAAGTGCTACAGACCCTTATGAAGCACATTTAGCTTTAGAAGCCGCAGAAACTGCTACAAAGAAAGGTGGCGTAGAGAACAACTTATCTGTTGCTCAAAACATGGATGATTCGGGGCTATTGGTTTTAGAGAGAGCATTAGCTGTCGAAGACCCCGCTTTCGCAGGAAGTATTAATGACCAAATAGACCAAGCACAATATTCTTTGACTCAAGAGTTAAGTAAGCTACTTAATCCTGAAACAGGTACGTACAACTGGGAAGCAATAGAAAAACTACTTCCTCAGATAGAAAAAGACTTACTGTCAGGGGTTGACGATAGGGTTCGTATTGCTAGAGAAAACCTAGAATCCCTGTTGCCCTTGTACAATGGCGATGTTACAAAGATGTCAAAAGAGTTTAACAAAGAGTTTAAAAAAGTATTTGATGATATAAGCAAGCAAGAAGATGCTTTATGGAAGCCCATTAACGATAGTGGCTTTCAGATTAATGTTGTTCCCTTTAAACGTGCAATATTAGATATAGTTAAAAACTCTAATAGAGAGACTAACTTACCTGCTGAAAAGTTTGCTGAGTTTTTAGGTATGGGTTTAATGCGTACAGATAAGGGATGGCAAACTGTGCCACTTCGTATGAAAGGAAGTAAACAACTTAAAAAAATGCCTCCTGTTATTTTTCCTAAAGTACCTATGGGTGACGAGCAAAGCCCGCAGGTAATGAAGACAATACGTACAGTACTTAATGAAATGGTACGTGACCCTAACATAAGTGTTGACAAAGACTCTGCTGTAAAGGCACAACAAGCCGCTGTAGATATTTTAACTAATAACTTAGATAATGTTCCTAAATCCTTTAGAGACTCTTATTTAGCCGCTACATCTTACTCTAAGAAGGTGCACGATACTTTCGGAAGAGGAACTGTAATGCCTAAAGTTATCAAAGCAGTACCAGAGAAAAAACTAGAGACTGCTGTAGGCGGTGCAACTAAAAGTGAAACAGATATAAACGTAGTAGCTAGGGAGTTTGAAGAAGTATTTAATTTGACAACCCCTGCTAGTGATGCGGCACAGTCCAGTATGCTTAAGTCCGCTGAGGCTATGTTCTTGGCTAAGTTTGCACAACAAGTTGATGCTAGTGACTTAGCTACGTTTGATGCGTTCATAGCACAACACAAGACTTGGTTCAAGCGTTTTCCTGAAGTAGGTAACATGATTAAGGACGCTAGGAAAAAGGCTGTCAAAGCGGGAGCGTCTGTTAAGAACGCAGAGTTAAAAGCTGAAGCCGCTAGATTAGATGTGTTTGTAGGCTTGACTGGTAAGTCTCCTAACGAAATTATGGATGTTGTCCTTAAAAGTTCTAATCCTTTAACTAACGCTAGAAGACTTAAGGCTAAGTTAGGTCAAGACCCACGTGCTTTAGAGGTGTTCCAAGACGGAATATCCAGACGTATTGTTGGTCAAGCTATGGATAGTATAGCGGCACAGGTAAAAGGTGGCGGTAAAATAGATGTTGTTAAAGTATCTAAACTAAACCAAAGCCTTAAAGAACTAGACCCTTTAGTACAGGTTTTTAAATCTAAAGGTCAGATGGAGGGTCTTGATATGCTTCTCCGTCAGTTTAAATCCTTAGAGAAAGCATTGTCTGCTAAAGGTGCTAAGGGGGAGGATTATAAAATACCAGTGGGAATGGGATTAGCGGCTAAGTTAGGAGGTCTTAAAGCAGTAAACTATATTTTCGGTTCTTCTTCCATTGTACTAGCAGGTGCTACCTCTAAAACAGCAGAGACTATAGTTAAAAATCTTACCTATGGTAATGCGTCAAAAATAATGATGGAGGCTTATAAAAACCCAGAGTTAATGAAAATACTTCTTAGTAGAGACATTACAGAGGCTCAACTTAAGAAACTTAACTCAGGACAGTTCCAAACAGGAAGGACGTTATATAGGGGCTTAGTAGGTCTTACTCAAGAAGAAGAATAACAAAAGGGGGCATTGCGCCCCCTTAGTTTTACCTATGCTATTTCACACGCTCCTCCGACACACGCTAGTTCCTGAGAACCTGTAGTGTTGTCCTCCTTCTCAAAGTGTTCTAGGTCTTCCCATTTAATATCAACTGGCATAGCCGCTAGTAACTCCTCATACTTCTCAGCGGTTATGTCCTCATACGGGGCTTGCTGATACACATGGTCACTAACTGGCAACAAACTAATACCACTGACCGAATCAAAGTTATCCCATATCCACTGTGCTATTTGCAGGAACTCACTATCTGTATAATAAACAGTGATACTTGGCTTATGTTCACACCAGTGGTCTTGATACTTCTTCCAAACTCTTAGCTGTTCCATAGCACCTACCTGCTTTACTGTGGTACTGCTCTCAGGTGACTTGATTGGAAAGCCAAAGACTAACGAAGACTTACTCATTACGTCATCTTCCACAGGGAAACCTGCGGCTGTCATGTACTGAGCAAGCGGGTCTTTCTTGTCTGAACGTACTCTACGAATGTAATGTTTAGAAAAACGGGGATGTATGCCACTAGCAGAATCAACAAGCTGAGACACAGTACCGCTTGGCTTAACACAAGTAATAGCCGCAGACTGATTAATGCCAAGTTTGTCAGCCCATTCTTTATTAGTTTTAACTGCAACATCCTTCATCTCCTCTAACCACTTATCTAGGTCTGGTGAATCTTTACCCAGTAAATAGTGGTCACATATACCCGTTAAACTAACACCTAATAGTGCTTCTTCTTCTGTATTCTTTTTCCATACGTTGCGTAGGTAGCGGAAATCAGTCAAGGTAGCCTGTAGGGTTCCGATAATGGAAGCTACTTCAACTTTCTTTTTAAGACTAACTAAATCGTCCTGTGCGCGTATAACGACCTCAGATAGGTTACAGAACTGATTACTGCGTAGGATAATCTCAGAGCAAGGGTTAGTTCCAAAGTCCTGCTCAGGGTCTCTCCGTCCGTTCTTAGCGGCTATCTTCTGTGCCGCCACACGACTAAAGATACCACGCTCTCCTGCCTTACTGTCATACATGGTGTGCATCTCAGTAAGGAATGACTCAAAGTCTGGCTTCTCTGTGTAAGCTACGCTGTTGTTAGCTAGTCTACGTTGTCCTTCATCCATCCACCACTGACCAGACTTAGCCTTAGCCATACGTGGGTCTGATAGGTTTGACAAACTAATCAATGCTGACCTACGTACACCACCAACAACTACAATGTCTGCAATCTTACATACAACATCGTGACACTCAATGCTCGTTAGCTTACGTCCTGATGCCTTCTGGAATATACCCACACAGAAGTTAAACAAATCCTCAAGAGGCTCTGCACCA
>Ga0208545_1000814_pt1 | contig 14349 bp, 24 predicted proteins | sample DEB08_DNA_12_FD_185498 | JGI IMG/M metagenome (GOLD analysis project Ga0208545, IMG submission 185498) | Aqueous microbial communities from the Delaware River and Bay under freshwater to marine salinity gradient to study organic matter... | ecosystem: Environmental > Aquatic > Marine > Coastal ... | reverse complement strand
CATGTATCATACGTTAACGAAGAAGACAACCGTAAGAGTATTCTTACAGCTTCTCGTATCGACGGCAAAACACAATACAGCGTTGGATTAAACGCTTAAGGAGAAAAGAAAATGACTATTATCGCTTTAAAAGGTGCTGCAGTAACTAACTTACATGTAGCAAATAATATCGGTGGTGCAGAGTATGTAAGAATCTCTAATATTTCAGCTGCAGAAAAACTTATTACAGTTGCAACTGTTCTTGTTGATAGTGAATTACCATTACATAACACATACCCTGGAACTGTTACATTAGAATCATTACAGAGTGTCGTAATTCAAAAAGGTACTACTGATACAGTTCAAGTTCCTGGAGATAATGCGACTACTGCACATGCAACTGCGGTGTCGATCGTTACTTCATAGTGTATTAATTAAACACTAATCGATTAATCATTTTGTATAAATATAAATGTAAAACGATGTAAAGGATTGAAATGAAGAGATTTTTTATTATTACTTTGTTATTTCTTTGTAATGCAGTAATGTCTCAGGACACCGATAGTGGAAACACAAGTAATCAAGACGGTGATTTGAACACGAACCAACAAGGTGCAACGGTAGATAGTAATAACGAAACGAATACTAATACTAATCAATATAATGGTGCAGGTAGTGCAAGCCAGATTCCAGTTGCAACATCAACAGCTCCATCGTTGATGTCAACAGGACCAGATAGTTGTTTAAAATCTAAATCTGGTGGTATGCAATCAACTGTTATTGGTTTTAGTAAAGGTGATTATGTTCAAGACCCTGAGTGTAATAGACGAAAGGATTCAGTAGTCTTATACACTCTTAATATGAAAATTGCAGCCATCACTCGAATGTGTCAAAGTATCGATGTATGGGAAGCAATGTTACTATCAGGTACTCCTTGTCCGATTGTAGTAAATGGAAAAGTGATTGTTGGTAAGTCAGCATTCATTACTTTAAGAAGACGCCCTGAGATTTTTATACCAAACTATAAGAAGCTCAAAAAGGCTAAGAAATTGTATTACCATACGATACTTGGCATAGGAGAAAATAATGGTACAAAAGATAAAGTCAAAGAAAAAAGTACTGAGTCTGATAATAGCAAGTCTATCTCTGATCGCTACAGAACAGTCGATTGGTCAAATCTCCCATAGTGGTACATCAATTCAAAGTCTTACGTTTGGTAATCTAATCGATCCAGGCATTAATCCTTTACGACCTACTGGTGACTACACCGAAATTCAAGAGCTGATTAATACAGCTAACTATATTAATACTCAAGTCAGTAATGCTCAAGCAAGTATTGTTGAAATGAGTATGATGACTCCTGGAACTGCGGCTGATGCAAATGAAGCAATCGTTCCAGTTGCTGGTAGAACAGATGCTCATAAGATCGACTTATTAGAAGCAGCATATTATAACCAATCTATTTTAGATGTAGTTAACAATAATTATTATAGTGCAGAACACTTATTAGTACAAAGCTATGAAGATAATAAAGATGAGATGGGTGCAGCTATTGATATGTTTACTGATGCTGCAGCAGAAATTAGTAAAGCTGAAGCTGTATTTGCTGAAGCAATCGATGCTGAAACTGACGAAGAGCGAGTTGAACTTCAAAACTACATACGGGCCAACGATGTACAGATTGATCAATCAACTGTGCAAACGTTTAACCAATCGCTCGATACTATTGAAGATAAAGCTCAAGCGGCTACGGCAGCATTATTTGCGAGTCAAGATGCAGCAGCCCTCGCAATGATTAACTATGATAGTCAAGCAACACTATCTAATATAACCAATTCAACAGTGTCATACGATGCATGGTCTGATCAAATGACTGTGACATGGGATAACGCAACTAATACTGTATTACAAGGTATGTTCTTTGGTAATGAAGGTGAAGTGAATTGGACGAAAGCAACAACTGAAGTCTATGATGGATTCTATGGAGATAATCCACCAGTGTCTGTAAACGAGATGTATAGTGCTTATAGTTATGGTACAGGTGAATCATATGCAGAACAAGCACCAGGATATGATGTGAATGCGAAATTATACAGTCCAACTCAATTGGCAATGGATGTCATAAACGTACAAAACAATTCAACAGGTGTAACACAATATAATAGCGAGAATGGAAATCTTGGTTATAACGGACCAGGCACTATGATTACTGGAGCTCAAGAAGGAGCAAGCGATGGTAATCCTGGAGCATTTAATTCGGATCCAACATTAGCAGGTGATCTAGCTGATGAGTTTGATCCAAACCTTATACCAACAACTGCTGAACCAGTTGCTGGCGCCAGACCATAAAAGGAGTAGTATATGAGTCTTGAAGAAACAGAAGTTAACGTAGGCGGTGTAAAATTCAAAGGAGTTTATATCGCAATCATGGCATCAATCATTGGTACCATTAGTGGTGGTATCTGGGCAGTGTCAGAATTTTATTCACACGTGGGTGTCATTGATGATACCTTAGTTCAACTAGAAGAAACAGTAGACGAGTTAAGTTCAACTCAAAGGGTAGACTTTAAAGAATTAAGAGTAATCATTGAAGCTGAACAAATTAAACTTACTACGATTGAAACACGATTAGAAGACAACAATATAAGTCACCTACAAGGTAAGCTTGCTGAACTACAAACAATGCTTGATGGCATTGGTTCTCGTCAAGTTGAAGTACTTACTGAAGCAAAGGAATCAGAAGGAAAAGTAGCTGACTTAGAGAAAGACTGGATTGAAGTTCGTAACGAATATAAAGCCATGGCTGATGCTCTTAAGAAGTTTGAAGATCGTACAAATAAGTTTAAAACTGAATTAGATAATCTCTGGGAAGGTTTAGACGCTGCAACAAATCCTCTTAATTAATAGTTTACATTCACTTAAAACTGTGTTATAATAGATTATATGATTAGACAAAATACGATTAAAAATAGCATAAAGTGTAAAGGTATAGGTTTACATTCTGGTAACAGCGTAAACCTTACTCTACATCCCGCCCCTGGAAACGAAGGTATAGTTTTCTATAGAACAGACGTCACACCACATGAAAGAATTGCTGCTCATGGTAGCAATGTGGTTTCGACTGATCTCTCAACTACGATTGGTAATGGATCTAATAGACCAACCATATCGACTGTTGAACATCTGATGTCAGCCTTTAAAGGACTAGGTATTGATAACGCTTATGTTGATATCGATGGACCTGAAGTTCCAATCATGGACGGATCTGCTGCACCATTTGTATTCCTTATTCAATCAGCGGGTATATTAGAACAGTTAAAGTTTAAAAAATTAATTCGCATTAAGAAAACAATTACGATAAAGGATGGTGATAAGTTTATAAGAATAGAACCATACAATGGTTTTAAAATAGACTACAGTATAGATTTTGACCATCCTGTCTTTAAGGATAAACCCGCATTCATATCATTAGACTTTAAACACACCTCATATATTCAAGACATCTCGAGAGCCAGAACCTTTGGCTTCGTAGATCAAATAGAAGCACTCTTAAAGAAAGGATTGATCAAAGGTGGATCAACTAAGAATGCCATATTAATTGATGACTACCATATCGTTAACGAAGAAGGCCTACGATATACCGATGAGTTTGTACGACATAAGGCTTTGGATTGCTTAGGAGATATAAGCATGTTTGGAGCTTCAATGCTGGGTAAGATCACAGCTCATAAGAGTGGTCATGATTTAAACAATCAATTGGTAAGAGCTCTCATATCAGATCAATCTGCATGGGAAGTCGTACATAATGGCTATAAAGAGATCAGAGCTTCTCAGAGGCCCGTGGCTTCATTTGGCTGATCTATTGGTAGGTATACTCATATCTAGCTAATAAATACCTTAGATATCACTCTAGGGCTTATATCAAAAAGTTATAAGAAATGATTTCTTATTCCAAAACAATCTAAATAAACCTTAAATAAAGGTTTACAACCACGCGTGGCTATGATATAATAGCTACATAAAATAAATACAGAGGAGTTAAAATGAGAAGAGCACGAACTAGACCGGTCACTGGCGCAAAGAGACTAGCAAACCAAGTGATTATCAAAACCCCTCCTAAGAATGTAAATATTAACATTATCGCAAATAACAGTGTACAACCACTTAAAAAGATGGTATAATATATCCATAAATTAATCAAGCAGGATTCTTATTATGATTCTTAATATTACAGGTTCAACTAAAACTACTCGAGCAATGGTCACATCTACCGCAGCATTCGGTATGATCGAACTTGGCTTACGCTCACTAAGTAGCTTAAAGATTAATATCAAATTGATCAATATGCCAACTGGCAATTATGGCTTATGTTCAGCAAATGATGAAGATGATAAGCCATGGCAGCCAATGAGAAATTTTACCATTGAAGTAAATAAGAATATGGGCATCAGTATGATTGTTCGTACAGTACTTCATGAATTGGTACACGTTAAACAATTCGCACGTGGTGAATTGGATAGTAAGTATAAAGGTATGCGTTGGAAAACAGCTCACATCACAGATGATGTAGAATACATGGATCTTCCATGGGAAAAAGAAGCGTATAAGATGGAAGATAAATTAGCAGCTAAATTTTGGAGCGAGAACTTAATATGATAGACATATATAACGACTTCATTTCAGATCGAATTAAAAAAGCTTTGGTTAACGAAGCATCAATTGAAGATAACATTATACATGATGTGCAAGGACCTAAAATGGATTTAGATCCAGATGAAGGATATCTATTATCGCTTAAACGTACCATTAAAGTTATGGATAAGAATGGTACAACGTATAAAATAACTATTGAGGAAGACAATGATTAAATTACTACAAACTATTGTTGTGTGTTCAACTGTTATTATTATTGTAGGATTATTATTATGTTAGTATATAGAAAAAATATTATAAGCGGTAAGGTTAACATTATGGCTTTACCAGTAACACAAAAACAACTTGACATATACGAGAATACAAACGTTAATGTTCAAGATGTTTTTCCTGATCTCGATGCAGATCAACGTGAGTTTCTCATCTCTGGCTTTATGCCTGGTGAATTTGAGCACCATGTTGATGGATTCGAATCCGAATTCGGACTTCTTACTGAAGACGAAACTTCTAATTATGTAAAAGGTGGCAAAAATGACTAAAGAAACTAAAAATCAATATGAATATATCGACAACGTTAAAATGACTGAATCGAGGAAACGTCCAGTAAGAACGAATTATTTAGAATTCATGGCAGTTGCCTCATCGTACGCAGCATCGGTTGCATTCCTAATCATATATGGAAAGCTTTCAGGAATGACTTTTGAGCATATGATGATCGCATGTATGTTTACCTTTCTTATGCAATTAAATGTGCAATTCTTAGGTACGGCTATTCGACATCAAAGAAGTAAAGATCGTTGGTCTAAATGGGATGGTTCTTAGAATCCTCTTTCTTATAACAAAACAGTCTAAATAAAAGGTGTACATGGACGTGCACCCATGGTATAATAGCTTTATAAATTAATCGAGTTGAGAGTATATTATGCCTGTTTTAAGATTTCTGTTTCAATTTGCCATTATCATCGCTGTTGCTGTATTAGCACTACAATACCTATAGGATTATATTATGCTTCACTTTACAGATTACATTACGTTTAAAGTTGTCCATAGTCGCGACATTTGGAGAAACGTCACATCTTATTACACTGTCGCGGTCAACGGTATTGATAGTAACTTCGAAGAAATTGATGAAGCTGCTGAGTTCATTTCTAGTCAAAATATCCGCGGATATGGAAGGTGGAATGTGGAAGATATCAAAACAATATTATTAGCTAACATACAGTAGGATCTATATTATGCTTCAATTTACAAAGAACATTACGTTTAAAGTTGTCCATGTCGATACCGAAAACGTTGTATCTTATTACACTGTCGCGGTCAACGGTATTGATAGTAACTTTGACGAAATTGATGAAGCTGCTGAGTTCATTTCTAGTCAAATGGTACCGTGGTGGGATACCAATGAAGATATCATAACAATATTATTAGCTAACATACAGTAGGATTATATTATGACACACAAAGTTGTTCTCATTACCAAAGCACAGCGTTTGGCTCTTATCAAAAAATCACATAAGAAGGTCTTAAAGAAAGATAAGCTTCGTGATCGTATCGCTCTTAAAGATACACGAGCACTCACTAAGTCTGTTAAAAAAGCAGGCCATCAGTCTCCTTCAAGTCTTGATGCTTTCTCTGAAAAGAACATGTATTACTCAGATAAAAATATCGATACGTTTATTAAAGCTTCTCCAATGTACGAAGCGTATCAAGCATCTCGAGATGATTATTCATGATGCATACTAATTCATTACGATATGATCATACAGGTCGTAAGCGTAAGACTAAAGCATTAAACAAATGTAAGAAGCTTAAGCGTACCTTTAAAGAAATTGAAGTACGCTCAGCGCATCCTAACTATGAGGATCAGGTTCATTATAAGTCTGCTCCTCTCACACCACCTACTCAAACTATGCAAGATGATTCTTATAAGAAAGAGATCTCAGCAAAGTATACTGTTTCTATCGCTTATAATAAAGGTACTTATCAAGTAGTGCCTAATAGTGATATCAAACACATCGGAAAATAATTGTTTACAAATCTTTAAAAGTATGATATAATAGATTCATTATTATAGGAGAGACATATATGTCAGCAGAATTAGATAAGAAGCGCGCTAAAGGTAGAGGCAATCGAAATACAATCGAAGGTCAGTATCTTGGTTCAATGCCAGTTTACGATGCAACAACTACACCAACAGATCCAGAAGCTTATTGGTCTGAATGGAGTAATATTGCTAATTGGTTTAACTACAAGTTTAGTCCTAAAGACTTTAAGACTTATGCAGTACGTTATGCCAAAGAGTATCTTAAGCTCTCCAAGGATGACTTAAAGGATCTTAAAAAAGTTAAAGATGGTCGCTTCTTACCTGTATCAAAGTTGACAGCAATTCACTTTACAGGATTTAATTATCGTGATGCTGAACGACTCATGATTGAGATTTATCTGAAAGAATTAATTGAACAAGGTAAACTAATCGTTGATGAAGTAGTCGAAGATGAAGATAAGCCTAAGGTAGTATCAATTCAGTCTCGTATGTTTTCTAAAATGATGGAAACAATCTATAACGAATTTGATGATACGATTATTGAAGGCTGGTTTGCTCGAGACTTTAGTGCAAAGTTTGATGCATTTACTTCCATTAAAAGACATGATGTGAAAGGTGCTTCAATTAAGATGTTTGCTAATAAGGTATCATCCATACACAGTGAATTAAATGATGCGTATGCTAAAGATTGTGAAGACTCTATGGAAGCTTATAGCAACTGGACACGTCCTCACCTTAAGAAAGCAATCAAACAACTTGATGAAATCTTAGCTGATGTCGAAGCAGCACAACTTGCAAACAAAGCTGTTCGTAAGCCACGTGCTTCTAAACCTAAGGCCTCAGACAAACAAGTGGCTAAGCTTAATTACCTTAAGGAAGATAATGATAGTAAGCTAGCGTCCATCAGTCCTATTCAGATCCCAGGCGCTAAAGTCTTATACATCTATAATGTTAAACAGAAGAGACTCACAGAGTTCGTAACGGATAATGATGCAGGCTTTATAGTTCAAGGGTCATCATTAAAGAACTTTGATGATAAACTAAGTCGAGTATGTGCGCTTCGTAAGCCAAGCGATATACTGCCACAAATTCTTAAGAAGACACAGAAGCAGATCGATAATGTCTTTAATGGATTAACAACGAAGGTCAGTGTACCAGCTGGTCGTATTAATAAGGATTGTATTATACTGAGGGTCATCAATTGAGTGAACTAGAAGACTATAAGATCATGACTAAGAAGAGATTTTCTTCAGCAGTCGAAATGTTAGTCGCAACAAAGAAACTAAGTTATATCGATGCTATTACACATATAGTTGAAGAACGTGGAATGGAATACAGTAACGTCAAACGGCTGTTATCCGATTCAATTAAACAGAAGCTAGAAGTAGAAGCATCAGAATTAAAATTAATTACAACAACACCCGGCAATAAACTACCATTATAGGAAAACACCATGAGCACAATTATTATTCCATCATCAGACGCAGATCGTAAAATCATCAAAGATGCAATGACTGAGTTATCTAACTCTATGGTTCGCATCGAGTCTGAAAAGAACTTCATCAAAGAAGCTATTGAAGAACTAAACGATAAGGTTGGTATCGATAAGAAGCATCTGCGTAAGTTAGCTAACGTATACCATAAGCAAACTCTTGCTCAAGTCACTGGCGAAATGGAAGACTTGGAAGCATTATATGAATCATGTCTTAAGTAAGATGGATCCATTCGAGTCATACAAACTTTATAATGCACTAAAGCTTCATTTCGAAACAGACGGATATGATGCAGTAAAGTACCATTATAAAACTCGAGTTAATCCTCAGTCTTTCTTTAAACGGAGAGACAAGTATTTCTTTGCCAAGCTCGGTAAGAGTTATGGCAAGGATCTATTAAAGTATTATGTATCAAACTTTATTAATGACGTAGGATATGTAGGTGATATGCTAGGTCTTGATGGAGAGACTAACTATAACGATATGGTTAAAGTCCATGAATCATTATCGTATAGGTTTAAAAGTGATATAAATATATTATCATCGATGGTCAACTCATTCGATGAAATGTTAGAGTGTAAAGATAACGAATACCCAGTAGTTATCAATGCATTCTTACAGCAAGAAATTTGTTTAGAAACTGTGGTCATACTAAATAAGCTCACAAGGTTTATGGACAAGGCAGATAAACAAATAACAGAGACAATCATGTGGCCTGATCTGTCTCGTAAAGTTCAGAAGTACGATCCATTTGTTTCGATTGACCGAGATAAGATGATAAAGATCGTAACAAAGTCCTTTACAAACTAGTGATAATGTGTTATAATATACATTATATTATGAATAAAGTGGATAATTCAGAAAATACAAAACATACATTGGAGAAAACAATATGTCTTTAAGTAATTTAAAATCTAATCGTGGCTCGTCTATCGATAAACTCGTTCAAGCAGCGGAAGCTGTATCATCAAAAGCAGAAACAAAATCATACGGTGATGACCGTTTTTGGAAGCCTACACGTGATAAAGCTGGTAACGGCTATGCAGTAATTCGTTTCCTTCCACCCAAGGAAGGTGAAGATTTACCATGGGCACGTTATTGGGATCATGGCTTTCAAGGACCAACCGGCATGTGGTATATCGAAAACTCATTAACTTCTATTGGTCAGGATGACCCTGTTTCAGAAGCTAACACTCTCTTATGGAATAGTGGTCGAGATGAAGATAAAGCAACTGCCCGCGAACGTAAGCGTCGTTTACATTATGTCTCAAATATTCTTGTTGTATCAGATCCATCTAATCCAGAAAATGAAGGTAAAGTATTCCTTTATAAGTTTGGTAAGAAGATCTTTGATAAGATTATGGATGTAATGCAACCTCAGTTCCAAGATGAAGATCCTGTCAACCCTTACGATTTCTGGGAAGGTGCTGACTTTAAGATCAAGATTCGTAAAGTTGAAGGTTGGGTAAACTATGATAAGTCGGAGTTTGGTAATCAATCAGCTCTGTTTAACTCAGACGAAGAAAAGCTAGAAGAAGTATATGCTAAGGTTCATTCATTAGCAGACTTCACTAAGGCTGAAAACTATAAGACTTATGCTGAACTTAAAGCTAAGTTTAATAAGGTATTAGGTGTTGATGCCGGTCCTGTAGCTGAAGCCCCTGTGGTAGCTCAGACATTGGCTGAACCAACATACACTGAAGCTCCTGCTGGTGCAGCACCAACTGCTGAAGCTGAAGATGATACCCTTAGTTACTTCGCTAAGTTAGCACAAGAATCATAATATAATAATAAAGAGCGGTGTATACCGCCAGGCAACACGCTTAAGGAGTCCTTCGGGGCTCCTTTTTTTTAAAATGATCCTACAGTATAATTATTTAAACCAAAGTCACGTGAACGAGTCGAACTACTCATCGATGATGATGATTTGTTTGATGTAGTACTTGAATTATTTACGTTGTTTACTATAACTGGAGCAGCAGCTTGATTTAAGAATTGTCCTTCCATCTTATTATCCATAGACGACATATCTAGTTCATCACCCGTAGTGTTAACTGATTTCCCTAAGTCTGTTTTTGCAAATTCTGCGTTATCTTCATCGATCTTTTTCTGTTGAAACTCAACCTTTTTCTTAGCAGCATTATCAGTAGACATTTTTGGAATTTCAGGTAGATCAATTTCGAATCCTAAGAACTTACCAAATTTCTCTACCATGCCTAAAATGAAGTTAACATACGCACCCATTAAGTTAACTATGTGACCGAATGCATCTTGTAGATGTGCAACACCTAACATTAATACATCAAATACTGAAGTAAAGCCTAATGCATCTCTTAGTTTAGTTAAAGCAAAACCAATAGCTGCAACAATTAAAGCTATACCAAGAGCGATTGCGATAGGTACAGCGAATGGAGCAAGTACTGCAGCTAGTGCTGTACCCATGCTTATCAATGCTACAAGCATTCCAGGTAGAAATGTACCCATCATAAAAAGTCTAAAAACGTTGGCTGCGGCTGTTAGAGCTTTAACCATCTTCATTAGTTTACCACCTAATGATTTCATCATATGTTTAAAATGACTCATCATGCCAGATATATACTGACCGATGAAAGACGCTCTAAATAAATTTACAGCAGCTCTTATTTTAGGGAATACCTTTGAAATAACTTTAAAAGCTGTTATTAATTTACCACCGAACAACAGTATAAAAGCACCCGTGAATGATTTCCATTCTGATGCAAAAACCTCGAAAGCACCTGAGATATCTCCTGTTATAATCTTTTGTACTATATCTACAGCTTTACCTAGTATTTCAATAACCTTTTTAATTAGTGCTTGCATTTTTTCAGGATCTAAGATTGCTAATGCAAGTAATCCTAATCCTCCGATTGCTCCGGCATTATCTTTTGCAGATTTAACAATCGAACCAATACCACCAGCTATTTTACCTAATAGACCAGATTGCTTTTCAACTGCTTTGACAGCTTCTCTACGTTTTTCTTCATTATCAGCACCATCTAAGATCTTTTGCTGAGATGCTTTTTCTAGTGCGATTTGTTCTTTATCACCTGATTCTATAGCACTTTGTAATCTTTCTGAATTATCTCTATATTCCTGTCTTAATTTGCTTGACGCGTCTCTACCTTCCTTATCACCAAATGCTGTCGTTTTAATCAAGTCATTTAATTTCTGATTTCGTTCCATATCAGTTTTATTGTCTTGAGCAATTTTGTTTTGTTCTTTAATTTGTATAGCTAATGCGCCGACACCTTTTTGCTCCGCACCAGCAAAGCCAGCTGCAAATTGCTTATCTGACATTTTTGACAGATCTTTTTTCTTCTTAGCCATAACTTATACCTATTTCTTTTTAAGAGCTTGTGTGCCAAAGAACGCAGCAACGATACCAGCAACAGCAACAAAATATGTTGGTGCCATATCACCTAGTGTTTCTTGTGCTTGGTCTAGACCTGCTAGAGATGCAAGGACGACAGCAAAGGGATATAATAGTAATCCACCTAATGCGAACCATGTCATGTTACGCTGAGCATCACGCATAGCATCTTGATCTTCAAGTTCTTTACGTTTAAACTCTAGGTACATTGCTTCTTCTTCTGCTGTAACTTTACCATCACCGTTAGTATCTGCGGGGTGGAATATCTTATCTTCTGACATTATTTACTCCTCGATTGTTCAGCCTTACGCCGATCATTTTCTTCTTTAATATGTTGTTGTAATAACGAAGTATAGATCTCACGTTCCCACGGCACCATGTTATCTAACTCTGTTAGACTATATCCATGGTGCTGCATCATCGCAAAGTTTGTCTTATAATGGTTATATAAGCTATCGTGAGAGAGGCCTAACCAAAAAAATTATCAAAGCCTTTTAACTCAATCTCATTCTTATGACCGCATTTACTACAATCATATTTTAAATCATATGATACTGCTGGCATATCTTCGAAGTAAGTAGTTAATTTTTTAAACTGTGTACTATTTAAAGAATCAATAAAAGCTTCTACTGCTTTCCTACCTTCATCCTTTGCTGAATAAACATTATCAGCATCATATATAGAATCTATAGAACTAACAATCATATGCATTGCTTGATCAACGTTATTTGCTTTAGGATCTTGTTTTTCTATTACTGATACTGATGGGTAACTTAACATTACTCCTACGTCAGCAGTTAACTCAATCCTATTATTTCCTTTCTTCATAATTGGCATTTTAATATCATCGAAATTAATCGCTTGATTATTTTCTGCATCACATTCGCTACATTGAGCTTTTATTTCTGTCGTTTCACCAACAGACTTTCCTCTTAGCTTTAGAAATAATGCTTCTAAATCAAACATTGCTAATTTGTCTACATCGATATCATCATATATACATGCTTTGATTACATCTTTTAAAGCAGTTAAAATTTGTCTTTGATCTTTTGATTCCATTGCGATCATTAAGATCTTTTCTTCTTTTACTAAGTAAGGCCTGTATTCTACTTCCTTTCCTAATGATGGTACTATTGTTCTATACTTCGCAGCATTCAATACTGGTAAAGCCATAATATACTCCTATAATATTAAAATAATGATCTAATTGTTTTCAATCCACCTGAGATACTCGGTAATTCGAAATTTGGTATTGCACTTACTGCAGCAGAAATAGATGATGTCACAGTGTTTTCTGGTACATATCTATCATATGCAAATGTTACAGTTACTTTTTGTACTGTGTTTTCTGATGCGTTACTTAATTCTATTGCAGCGATATTAATCGGATACGCATTAAGTAATTTAATTCCATATACGGTTTTATCTGAGTTATTGAGTTGTTGAATAACTATGTCGGTTTGGTAATTACTTTTATAACCTGCTACATAATTTTCAGTATCGATGATTGATGACATCCAACCTTCTATCATATCTTTCATATAAAAATCATTCGTAAGTAAGAATGTCATTGTTACATCATCATCAATAAAGCCATTAGGCATTTTTAATGTTTCTCTTTCAGCTTGAAAGTCTAAAGTATTTAAACTACGACCTGGAATCTGAGTCGACTCACAAAGGAAAGCGATATCCCTTGGATCACTTATAAGAGATTTAGCATTAAAGGTATCATTTGCTAATCGTCCTACTATATCTAATGGGTTTAGATTTAATAAACTTTGTGATGGCGGAGTAAAGATTGTAAGAAATCTATTTGCTTGCGCTAATCCGCCTCTTTTACCAATGATTGATTTTAAGTTATCAATTGACATATATCTTATCCATTGTATTGTTTGCGAGAATATCTCCAAACAGATTCTTTTTTAACTTTAGCGAATTGTTCTACCGGTAAGAATATTGCTATTTCCCATTCACTCATAGGAACTCTTACTGGTCGACCTTTCACTTGACTATTTAGATAATGCTTAAAGCAAGGTTGAAATTCTTTAAACTTTTTAGTCGATTGTAGTAAATCATATCGTAATTTTAATCGACTCTTATCTGTTACGTTTTTAGGTGCAGTCTTCATTAACTCATCTAAAAATCTTGCACGAACACCTGGTGCTAAGTAATGGAGATTCAAACCATAGAATCCACCAGGAGCTGGTTCAACTACTATGACCATAGGAAACTTATCATAATATGGTAAGGTCTTCTTATGCTTAGGATCATAGAAGTACATGTACATACTACCAGATATCTGCTTACTCGATGGATCTAATGCGTCATCTTTTAAAAGTTTACGAGGACTCACATCACCGAGTTCGTTAACTTTTTTACGGAACCAATTCTTAGACTTTTTAGTCCGTGCTTGGATTCCAGCTCTTTGAGCACCTGCTTGTAGTGTATCAAACAATGAAGCCATTATTTACTATCCATTTTTGTTTCTAATCGTATCATATCTAATTCTAGCATTCTTACTCTATCAATTGCGTCTTGAACTTCTTTTGGTGGTTTGAACTCATCTATCCACGTATCATTTTCTTCGATCTCTTCGAAGTTGATCTCTACTGCTCTCTCAAGGAATGCAATTCTCTCTTCTATACCAAAGTAAGCCCATACAGCAATGCCCGTAGCAAGAACCAATGATAGTAGATTCTTTAATGGTATAGTGAACTCGCTGTCTTCGTTTATAGTACTCATATCTTTATTTATATCAAATAGTAGTGTACATTTACGTGAAAGTATGT
>Ga0208545_1000811_pt1 | contig 14367 bp, 10 predicted proteins | sample DEB08_DNA_12_FD_185498 | JGI IMG/M metagenome (GOLD analysis project Ga0208545, IMG submission 185498) | Aqueous microbial communities from the Delaware River and Bay under freshwater to marine salinity gradient to study organic matter... | ecosystem: Environmental > Aquatic > Marine > Coastal ... | reverse complement strand
TCTGGAGGTCAATTTTGTAGGTACCACAAGAAACAAAACAGTTGATATTGGTGGCAACAAATTTGAGACTCCTATACCAGATGCGTATGAAGTTACTATTGAGATTACATCATTACTTGCTGACTACGCAAATACAATGATGGGTGATGGGTTTATGACTTCAGTATCAGAAGAACGTGTTAAAATAGGAGATTTAGCCGGTCCAACATTACAATAGGATATTATAAGTATGAGTACAGTAAACAACGGAGTTAAAAGAAACAATATTGAAGATAGTGAAGTTAGTGAAATAGCTAAAACCTTATATGATAATATTTTTAAGGTTAACGTTATAGAAACAGATAATACCTCTCATTATTTTTATAACTTACTTAATAAAGTATATTTACCTGAATCACTTAATGGGGATGTTTATGAAGAAATTTCTCTAGATCGAAAAATGTCATGGACACATCTCTCTTATAAGCTGTATGGGTCTATAGACTTCTGGTGGTTAATTGTATTAGTTAATAAGCCAGATTATATTTTTATGGCAGAAGCAGGGGTTAGCTATAAATATATCAAACCTAATGTAGTTAATACTATCTTAGCGCAAATGAACTCCTAACAGCAATGAAAATTAATCTTGACGGTCAAAATTTTGAAATTGACATACGGCTTGTTACTTCAAGGAATGTTGGTAGTTCAGACACTGCTCCAGAATATGCTACACTCGATGTAGGCCCGGTTGCTAAACTTCACATTGAAGAGGATCTTGTAAGTATGGGATTAGTTGGACACTTCTGTGTTAAAAATCCTGGTCAGTTGCTTGAGCGTGTTAAAGCTATAAGATCCACAGAAGATACCGTGTACTTATATATACGAATATCAGATCTAGATAGTCCGATAGATGAGGCAAAAGATCGAGTCATATCTTTTATAGCTATTTTAGAGACAAGTACGGGTATGTCTTCTAATATAATCAATAATAATATACTTTTTACATTTGAAGAAGCTACGACGTCGTTACTCAAGAAAACGTCAATGAAAAATCTCTTTCCAAACTGGAATAAAGATACAGCACAGGTTGGCAACTACCTTGAGGTAGTAATAAATGCGTGGGTGCAGAGTTTACTTACAACAAGCACACGTTATGAAGATATAGTTGATATAGGTCAATTTAAAATTAACAACGGAACGGTAGGTAATATACAAGCGTTCTGGTGGAATGTGGAGGATAGTGTTTATGACGTACTTTATAGGATTGCTGAGAGTATACAGATACAGGATGGTTCAAATAATACGGTACCTATTCTTAAAATAAATAACGTACGTGATTATGATAATGATGTCGCTCGTAAATTTACCTTTAAAGAGGTATTCACACCGCGACATCATGAGTTTCTCAGGTCCGTTAAAAATAACACCGGTGGAGACTTCTCTGACGTTTACTCAGAAGCGTTTACAATGGCGCCAGCAGAAATTGAAACAGGTGGATCACCTGAATTTAATACTGTAGAAAGTTTTGAGGTTATAAAAGCAGATGTTGGAAGAGCGAGAGACGAAATGTGGGGTGATTTTTTAAAAAATGACTGTGTAAGTTCAGATATAACTAACCTAAATATTGAAACCTTACGGTTTGAAGATATTGTCGATTCATTTGAACGAAATGATTTAATTAGTGATCAAACAGATTGGTTTAGCGCTATACCAGTCTTGTCACCTAACGAAAGAAAAATACACAATATCGACAGACTTGAGCAAAAAGACCCTGGCGAATTTTCTTCTATTATTGAGGATCATTTATACAATAGAGTTAAGCGTAGCTTTTTATTCTTAAACGATAGTGTACTTTTTACATGTAAAGGTCAGGTATTTAGAAAGCCTGGAAACTTTATAAAGATCAATGGTGGTGAAGTATTTGGTGATAGTCCAGAGAATATATGGTTAGTAACATCCGTTACACATTCGTTTACAGAGCTCGACTATAAAACAGATATTGTAGCAGTCCGGTTGTTTGGTAATAGTAATTTATATAAAGAGCTTGTATCTAATAATAGGGTCGATAATAACAGTTCATCAGCCGGGGGTGGTTCTTTAGCTTCAACAGCTGCAGTTGAAAATAATGATGCTTTACCGATTACACCGGTAGATAGCAATCTAACACCAGTAGGTGATATTGACCAAACGGGTGTTGTTGATAGGAGTCGTATTAATGAAGAGCTTAAAAATGATCCAGACTTACAGCGGTTATTATTCGCTTCTGCTAAGGCAGAAGTTGGTAGTCAGGGTGATGCTGCTATACAAGGCTATATGGAGACGGTTACGAATAGGTCTTTAGCAACTGGTAGAACGCTACGGAGTACGTTATCAGATCCAGGTTATTACCCAGCATCAACAAAAAATAAACTTAATAAGACCCCTCCAGATTATTCCAGTCAAATGAATAAGGTATTAGCGGGATCTAACATAACAAACTATGCTACAGATAACGCGAGTAATCAAAGTGGTAACCCGTTAGCACGTCGACGTTTAGCAGCTGGTAACCCAGGCACGACTATTGGCGGTGAGTTATTTTATACAAATGTCCATGGTAGTAAGGTAGGTAGTTATGACGGTGTACCTAAACACCGAGTATGGCGGGACGGTCAAATCAAAAACGCGCCACCAACACGTGGAACAACATAAATTATAGTATGGTTATATATGGAAATAATTTAGCTGAAAAGCTATTCGGGATTGCAATAAGTAGAGACTACTTAAGGTACTCAACACCGTATTGTGAGCTTGTAGAAGACCCTGATTTTATAATCGACATCGACCTGGCTGTGGACTTTAATACAGCTCTAGAAGGTGACCCGTTAGCAGCGAGACGCGTTGTCGAGACTTTGGTATTGAACAGCGGTTTACTAGACTGGTCTACCATCGATTTTTATGTGGATAAGATGGTACCACATCCGTATTTTCAAGATGAAATAAGACGTGTTAATGATATATTTAATAATCCTGATTTTCCAAACGTTGGTGATACCGGTAGTGATGCAAGTGATCGTAAAGTCGGTACAAGCATCGGTGGTGGTATACCTACTGATACACCGGGTAACCCAGTTGGGTTTAGTAATCCAGGTGGTCAAACAGGATTTCCGGACATTGTTGAATCGGGTGAAGTAACATCACAAAGAAAGGAAACCGCATTATTTGATATCTCTAGAGATAATAATGTTTATATCTTAAAGTCAATAATTAGACCTGGTCTTGATTACAGTGTTGGAGATACTATAATTATTACTGGTGATAACCTAGGTGGTGAGACCCCTGAAAATGACCTCGAGATTACAATAACACAAATCGCATCAAAGGGTGAGGTTATCGCTGTTCTATTGAACGGTGTTGCTGCAGCAGGAACTGATAATACCATTATCGGTCAGGTAGATATTATAGGTAATGAAGGTACTGGAGCTTTATTTGATATAAGTAATGAAGAGGGTGAATATGTGATTGACGCGATCACCGAACCGGGTGAGGGGTATACTGTAGGTAATAAGATTATTATATCAGGCGTTACGTTAGGAGGAACATCCACGGCTAACGATTTAATAATAACTATTACACAGGTGGGTGCTGATGGTTCAATAATCAGTGTTGATTTAAAGGGTAGCGGTGTAAACGATATAGATTTATTCACGGATGTTAATGGTGAACTAACAGGCACGACGGGTGAAGGATCTACATTTAATATTACAAATCAAAACGGTATATATGCTATCGATAGTATAGCAAATAGAGGATTAGGTTATATTGTAGGTGACATTCTAACAATTACTGGTGATAAGCTAGGAGGCATTACACCAGCAAACGATGCTACAGTAACTGTCACACAAACAGGTAGCGGTGGTACAATCGCTAGCGCTAATATTACTGGTGGAGGTATTGATATTCTCGCAGCATTTAATAATGTAAGTGGTGTTGCGACTATATCAACAGTGAATGATATAGTAACTAGAACTTCTGGAGGAGGCTCTACATTTAATATATCTAAACAAGATGGTATTTATATATTAGATGATATATCTAATAGCGGCACGGGATATATTACAGGTAGTGAGATTGTAATTACGGGTGATAATGTAGGTGGAACATCACCTGAAAATGATATAGCTATAACTGTTACGCAAACATTAGACGGTGGTTCAATTTTTGACGTAGATATAAACGGTACAGGTGCAGATGGTAATGAAACATTTACAAATATAGACGGTGGTGCTGGTACATTTACAGATTTAAACATAGCGACAGGTGTAGTTAACGGCGGTGGTAACAACCAACAAGGTGTAGGGCAGGACATTAATACAAATATTATTGAAGATGTAGTTACAAATACAAACCCTGGCACTTTAACTGATGTTGATGATGATTTAATTAACAATGTAAACAGAGCGGACGCTGCGTTTAGAAATGCTCTACAGCAAGCATCACGTGATTGTACAACAGCACCATGTAATATATTTACCCAGACATCAGATAGTGTCGGCCGTCTTACACAAAACGCCTCTTCAAAGGTCGGAGAAAATACTTTTGATCTATCTAGTCTGAAAGATGTTGCGACTGATGTTGTATCCGGGTTAGATCTTACACTTTTCAACAAAATGCCTGGTATCTTTCAACGAGCTGTTGTTGATGTTAATACTGTCGCAAAGCAATCATGGACTACAACACAAGAGGCGCTAGCTGGTAAGAGTAAAGTGCCTAAACTAAGTAAGGCCGGGCTAAAGCAAGGAACAATGAGAGGTTCTACCAGTCTAGGTAAGGTAAACCGATACACACCAGATATTAAAAACTTCTTTGATTTTGAGCAGGCAGGGCAAAAAATGATAAGCACGGTAGCGGCGACGCTAGGACCATGCTTTGATAAGTTTCAAGTTGCATATAGGTATAACCCATACACGGACAATATGAGCACACCACTCGGTGTTAATATTATGCAGGCAAATGGTGACTCTTACTCTGCAGATCCAGGTGGTGTATATAATTCTGCCGGTCTTTCTAGAGCTGGTTCTGATGACTGTGGTGCGTTACTCGGATCTTATGGTGCTGGTGAAGGAGCAGCTGGATCTAGCTCAACGAGTGGTGATAATGCAACAGGTGGAGGTGGAAGTGGTATCGGTGGTTCAAGTGTTCTGCTCGGTAAAGACGATGAAATTAAGAAAGCAGATACATATTGGATATCTAAACCTCTAGCGTCTAAAAACGCTCCGGATGCTAACGGATGGCCGTTCTTAGCAGGTGGTTATATAGATAGAAAGAAGAAAAAAGTTATCAGGGGTACAGTAATCCAGGATGGTTCTGATAAGGGAGATACAAATATACCCAAGTTAAAAATCTGTCCGGGTTATTCCTTACAAGATGAAAGATTTATTGAAGCTAAGGAAAGTAACAAGTTACGCGCAGCTCTTAACGGTAAAGTAAAGTTAAAGGATAAAGATCTTATTGTGCATAAAATTTCAAATGGCTGGAAGCATAAGCTAAATGAAAATGGTATGACACGACATCAAAACGAGCCGTTTTTTGCTGATGGTGCAATAACAAACAAGTCTATACTCGACGAACTGCTAGTTGTTAAGAATGGTCTACAACCTCTGCAGTTTGGTGGTTCAATTGAAAAAGCTATCTTAGATAACAAAGCCTTTGTAGTAATCAGACAAACAGGTAAATGTGCTAAGATTGTACAGATAGTCGCACATATGAGTAAAGGTACTAACTCACCAACATATGGATTAACACCAGCTGCCTATGAGTATGTATTTGAAGAGCAACCAATCGGTGTAGCTGTTGCAGAGAAAAATAATAACCCCGACGTTAAAGCTACACCATGGCGTTTCCATAAGACACAGGTTAAACATAAGGGTGACACTGAAGTACGTGTCGCTATCGGTGATTATGATGAAATTAAGTCTATACTAGATAAAGAGCTTAAGTGTGGGGATGTAGAGATTCCAGAAGGTAGTGCTTATATCACTGGTAAAGGTGGTGGTTGTCGTAATAAACCGTTACACCCTGACTTAGAATTTATATTATCTAAAGCTACTATAGCTGCAGGTTGTGAGCGTGTACATCTAACATCTACTGGTCAGATGAGTAAGGGTGATGCTATTTCTCGTGGAGCAGTCAAGAAGGGTAGTAAGTGGTATCTAAATGGAAAGTGTGTAAGAACAGGTTCAGTACGACATGATATAAGAACACTTAACGGTAAGACTGGTGGAACAGCTGCTGACTTCAAGCTGTATAAGAATGGAAACGCTGTGAGTATTAAAGATAACGCTACCTGGGCGAAGTTCTCAGCAGCATTCAATCAACTATCAAAGAATATGGGATACACACCTGGTGCTGGTGCTGGTCCAAGTTATATGGGTAATACCGTCGTGCACTTCGATATAGCAAATATGGGAGCTATATGGGTTGATACAAGCTCTGGCGTTTCAAATAGTAGAAAGCTAGCTACTACACCATGGTTGGGTGTATTTCAAGGGCAGAACCCGGAAAGCTTCGCGTAAGCGCTAAACATCTACTACACTTTCATCACCATCATCCATTAAAGCCTTCATAATATCATCTCTAGATAGAAGTACTTTAGTCTGGTTGTCAGCTATGTTCATTCTTTCTTTTGCTTGTATATCTATTTGCTTTATTTCTAGCTTTGACTTATTACCCTCTTTTGAAGTATGCAACTTTGTTAGTGTATCAATGGCTCCTGTAGACGCTCTTATAAGTTCCGCTAGCGATGCTACATCTCTATTCTCTGGCGCAGAAGAAATGTAATCTCTTACATTTTCTACCATATCTATCGAACTGTTAACTAGTGAGCTCGTCTTATTAAGAATAAACTCTTCAAGCTTTTCGGCATCAAAATTTTCTGGAGCTTTTTCAATCTCTGTAGTAGCGTTTTTATGATTTTTAATTTGTGATAAAATATCATCAACAGCATCATCTATTTCACTCATATACATATTTAATCTACTAGTTGACTTTTTGCAAATATATGCTATTATATGTATATATGGAATTAAGATTTGAGAAAACAAATAGTAATGCAGTACTGCCTGGTAAGAATCATGATAACGATACTGGGCTAGATGTAACGTCAGTTGTTGATGTAACAATCCCTGCAAAAGGCTCAGCAGTTGTAGATGTAGGACTTAAATTTAGCTTTATCGAGCCTGGATTTTGGGTTAAGATCGAAGGTAGATCTGGACTTGGGTTCAAGCATGGTATTATGCCTCATCCTGGTATTATTGATGAAGGTTATCGTGGGGATGCAGGCGTAAAGCTTTATAACTTAACTGATAAAGATTACGAGGTTAAGGTTGGTGATAGAATTGCACAGTTTGTTGTATATAGTAACCACCCTGTTAATGTAACAGAAGGAACAGTCGTACAATCAGATAGAGGTGATAAGGGATTTGGATCCTCCGGTAAATAAAGAGATATGGCAACAACGAGAAAAACGAAGGTAACAGAGCGTAAGGTAGGTAAGACTAAGATTAGAAAGACTGTTACAGTGTCTGTAAGTAAACCTGATAAGAAGCGTAAAAAACGAAAATGATTGAATTTGATAAAATATGGTGTGAAAAATATAGGCCGACGAAGCTTGCTAATCTTATCTTAGATGAGCAGTCTCTTGGTATTGTTAGTCAGTTTAAGGATGAGATTCCTAACCTATTATTCACTGGTAATCCAGGTACTGGTAAGACGACTTTAGCTAGGATTATAGTTAATGATATCTTAGGCTGTAACTACCTATACATTAATGCATCGGATGAATCAGGTGTTGATACTATTAGACATAATATCACTAACTTTGCTCAGACCAAGTCATTCGACGGGGGTATTAAAGTAGTAATACTAGATGAGGCTGACGGTCTAACGCCTCAGGCACAGGGAGCATTGCGTAACACTATGGAGACGTACGCTAAGTACTGTCGCTTTATTCTTACTGCTAACTATAAGCATAAGATCATTCCAGCTCTGCAATCTAGGTGTCAATCACTTGATCTTAAACCTGTAATTGATCAGGCTGTTAAGAGGTGTTATACTATTCTACAAGAAGAAAATGTAACTATCTCTGACGAGCAAAAGAAGGCGTTTGTTATGCTTGTTAAGAGGTACTTCCCTGACTTACGCAAGACTATTAACGAGCTTCAGAAGAGTGTAATAGGCGGTGAACTATGTATCAATAATACACAGTCAGATGAAGCATTACTTAAGACTATCCTCGAGAAGGTAACAACAAAGAATACACTAGAGTTAAGAAAGCATTTAATTGAAAATGAAGATAGGTTTCAAGGTGACTATGATACTTTAATGGCAAACTTCCTCGATTATCTCTATGAGCAACCGATAAATGGTATTAAAAAGAAAGAGATGATCGCTGTAATAGCAGATCATCTCTATAAGTCTAACTTCGTTTTAGATCGCGAAATTAACTGTTTTGCTTGTTGGATTAATCTCGAGAAGATTAATTAGCCTTTCAAACCATTCAGGTAATCCTTAGTATAGGAATTAACTTCCATCGATGGTGTAGCAGCTGTTGATGGAATTTCTGTGTTTTGTGTAGGAAGCTTGGCTTGTGTTTGACTAAGCTCACCATTACCAGTATCTGACTTATTAGAGAGGTTCTCTTCATCCTCAGTTACCTCTTCAGGCTTAATATTAACTTTATCCTTACGATACAGACTATCTGGTATCGGATCGAGTCCTGGGTAGGCAGACTCACCTGGTTGACCTAAGCAACAAGGAATAGAGCATCGATGTGTAACTCTACCACCTGTATTATCAAGTGCAATATTAAGTACTGGTAATAGAGATCCACCATCTGCGTTTGCAGGGTATCTCTGTGGTGACTCATCCTTAATACCTACAACACGAATCAATAAACCCGACTCAATCATCTCGTCAAGCATATCTTTAACGTTTTGACCTAAAGATTTATACTCATCATGACTCTTAAAATTATCATCAAACTCAAAAATGTCACCTACTAAAAAACCACCTCGTTCAAACCTCTTCATATAGGATTCAAGTAGTGGAATAAATTTCTTTTGTTTAGCCATAACATTATTTATGGGGCGCAGTTTATAAATACAGCTAAAGTTATGAATAATATCGTGTTATAACATGTAGTATAACATTAAGTGATTAGACTTTTTCAAAAAATACGAACATCCACCCTGTTTAAAGCGAGGTTGCTTGATTAAATAAACTTGTGATTAAGTTAGATATACTAAAGCAGCCCGATTCTGAAGAGCGTGCTCTAGAAAAGGGGTATCTTTATAAGGACTTAAAAATGGACTTAGAATTCTCACGCTACATACGTGAGGAGTTATATGCAGAATCAGAGCCTAGAGATCTTAACGAGTTATTAAATGAGCAGGCAGTATTTAACTCAGTAAAAAATATACTTTCAACTTCTCCCGGTCAAAAGCTGCTTAATCCCACGTTTGGGTTAGACCTACGTGATTACCTATTTGAGCCTATATCTTCTCGAGTAGCATTTTTTATTGCGCAAGATATATACTTTAATCTAGGTAGGCAAGAACCACGTATAACTGTTAATGGTATTGAGATCACCACCGATGAAGATAATAATGAATACAATGTTGATATTTACTTTTCTGTTCCAACCTTGGATGTTTACGGGCTAAACCTAAAAGGTTCATTAAATAAAGATGGATACGTACTAATATGAGTTTACAAAATTATACAGACTTTAAATTACCGAAGGACGCTTATTTAAGCTTCGATGCAAATTCTTTAAAAGAATTAATTATCGAGAGGTTAAATGAGAACGAAGTTTTCACAGATCAAAACTTTGAAGGTTCAAACTTTAACGCGTTTATCGATGTTGTATCGTATATGTATCATGTTTTGTTGTTTTATCTAAACACTACATCTAATGAAGGTACATTTACCACAGCTACAATTTACGAAAATATTAATAAAATTGTATCTAACCTAGGCTACAAGCCTCTTGGAGATCAGACAAGTATTCTTAATATCAGTCTAGAAGCTACTGGTCTAAACTCAGGTGTTTATACTATTCCAAAGTTTTCTCTTCTTAATGTCGGTAGTATAACATACCACACCTTACAAGATATTCTATTTGAAAAGACAAATGGAGCAGCTCGTGAAACCTTAGAGATTAGTAACGATATTTTATATCAAGGCTCCATAAAAGAAGCCACCTTTACAGCATCTGGTGAAGAATACGAAACATTTACTTTAATTGATGCTTATACATCTCCACAAATAAAGACTAAAGTTACCGACGCAGCAAATAATTTTATTGCAGATAACTCTTTTGTACTTTATGTGCGAGATAGTGTAACTGGTGAATGGTCACTATGGGAAGAAACAACCTCTCTATTTACTTCTGAGCCGTTTAATTCGTGTTATGAAAAGCGTTTTAACCATGATGGTAATTATGAGTTTAAATTCGGTGATGGTAACAATGGCCGCTCTCTTAAAGCTGGAGATACTGCAGTAATCTTTTATCTTGTCTCTGATGGTGAGGCAGGTATTATTGGTAAGACAGCTATTAACGGTAAGAACTTTAATTTATATTCTTCAACGCTATTTGATCAAATAAAGAGTCAACTATATACTAATATAGACGAATCTTCTCTTATCGTACCGGCGGATCTACCATTAATTAGTACTTCTAATCAATATGCTTCAACACCAATAAGGTCAGCTGAGACGGTTGATGAGATAAAGAAGAACGCGCCTAAGATGTTTTCTGCTCAGGACAGGTTAGTAAGTAAACAGGATTACGAAAATCTTATTAATAGAGAGTTTAATAATGTAACAAGACCTGTAAAGGTACTATCAAATGATGAGTATACATCACAAGTCTTGTTTTACTATAATAAGATCGGACTATCACAAGGTATAGATGATTCTAGAACCTTGTTAGCACAAGTTAATTTTTCTACATCAACTAACTTTAATAATATATATGTATATACTGTTCGGACAAACGAGATGGTTATTGATGAGAGACTACCAAACTATCTAAACGAAGGGCAAAAGCGTTTAATTATCGATTATTGCAATGATAAAAAAGACATCACACATAATGTCGTCATATCAGATCCTATTTTTAAAGCTTTTAGCTTCGGTGTAGGTGAGATTACCGATACAAATACCATAGATGATATAGTGAGAAACACCTTTTTACGTATTGATGTGGATAGAAATGTGGCAATAAGTGATGCCGGTGTACGCTCCAAGATAGCAGCTATATTTAAAGCAGCATTTATAAATTTAAATCTAGGTGATCTAGTAGATATTGCACAAATAACACGTGATATTCTTAATATTGATGGCGTGGAGGGTATTGAGACTGTTAATGGTAATAATGTTACACCTAACCTTAGTTTCGTTATATGGAATCCGGATTATAGGACACAAGATAGTGTAATACTCACCAGAGATTATAAGCTTCAAAACTTCGAGTATGGATACTACTACGGTATATCTGATATACCTACAAATATTGATATACGGAGAATTTAATTATGGATCAAGATGATTTGACAGGTAATACAGAGACCGAGTTTTTCTTTTATTACACAGTATTAGATGCAACAGGTAATGAGACGCTTTCTAGTTATACACTCGATGCAACACCTTTAACTTTTATACCAGAAAAAAGTGAAGAATGGCCGGGTGAATATTCTAATAAGCGCATTGTTTGGGATTTCGGTGATGGTACACGTACCGAGACTGTTACTGGTAGTCATGTTTATAAAACACCGGGTAAATATAGAATTCGTAGTTATGTATATAATAACAGCGGTGTAAGCTTTCGCAACTCTAGATCTGTTCTCGTAGAAATTAAAGATATAATAGAGGATAGAGTTCTTATCGATATAGATAGATCGCAATGTGGTATTGAGCACCTTACGAGTGAAATCACAAACCCTATTAACGTAACTCAGTTTAACTCAAGTAGATCGTTTAATGCGGGTGGTCACTTACCACCTGTAGTTACATATATTGAACCTAAGAGCTTTACGACAGATTACGGTTATTTTTCTACTAATTTAAATACAGCTACTTACGGACATCTTATACCAACTTATAAATTTGTGCAGGATATAGGTGGCGTAGAAACAATACCAATTAGTTCTATTCAAGTCACAGAATATGACAGTATATATGCGTATATATCCGGAGGACAGGTTCTAACAACAACGAGTCAAAAAGAAGGGTCAGAGTTTGCTGGTGTATCGAGCAGTAATAACGTCTATTTTGTTAGCGATATACCAGGCTTATATAACTTACTGTTTGGCTTTGAGCAAGGATCTATATTTAAACATATTAATACCACTACCTACGGTACATCAGCAAAGATTTGTGATAACCTTGCTTACGATTATTTGGGTATAACATCTAATGGTATTGATGGCGAAAATATACCTATTGACACCTTTAATATAAACGATGTAAAGTTTTCTTGTACAAAGATACCATTTGTAGTTCAAATAAAGGACAACGAAGGATACTCACAGAGATCACTACCTCTCTTAGAGCTCGACCCTCTATTAGGTTATTGTATACAAACAGAGTCACTAACATCTACGATTATTGGTGAGAGTTTTGATTATCATCTTAATACAGAAGATAGCGCGCATATTCCAATTAAGTTACGCTTAACAGATAAGTATAACACTACTTACCCAGCCCTTTTTACTACAAACTTTAACGACCTTTCTTCTATTCTTGTACCAGGTTACTTTCCCGGTTATGCAGGTGGATTTTTTAAAGGTCATTTTATTATTGATTCAGAAGATAAAATAATGGAGGATGTGTGGATAGAGGCTACAACTACATACGACAACTTCCCACTTTCCGGAGCGAGTAATAAGTTTAGTATATACCCGAAAGATCATTATATTGTCGCAAAGCAGGGTGAAGATATAAACTTTGAAGAGGTGTTTCAAGATGTTACTACACAGCCATTGTTTGATGATACTAAAATTCTTATAAATGATTTTCTTACTAGTATATTTGGCAATATTGAATCAGCTCAAACCTCTATTGGTAAAAGCACATACGAAAAAATACAAAATTTTGCGGATAATCACAGTTCTATCGATTACTCTAATATTGATCAGCTAGCAGCAATCCTCGAGTCGTATAACTTACCTAAGATTAACAAATATACAACACCTCCTAACGTTAAAAGGTTGCTTGATATTTTATCAATTAGTATGGCGCGCCTCTTCGGTGATAAAAATCAAAATACAGAAGATTATTCTCCTTATGGTTATATTGATAATGCTTGCTATGGTACAGATAGATGCGCAGAAATACCTGACGATGGTGTAGTTTTTGCAGGGCATGATATTGTTGCTTTTGAAAAGTTTAGTGGTAAGTGGGTGACTCTAAATACGATGCTTCCTTTATGTGCAAGTACACCACCTCAATTAAAATCGTGGTATCTTGACCCTGTAGAAGGTATAGACTATGAAAGTTGTTTTAAGTTTGCAAAATGTAACCCGATTTTAACTGAAACATCAATATCTGCAATTGAATTAGAGGGCGAATACTTTAACTTATGCCTTGAAGGTGATTATAATGTGGATGGAGTATTTTCTTCTTATACAAAATATTATCAATTAAGTGATTATAACGATTCATGGGGCTGGCCACTTATTCTAGATAGGGATGGTACATTGTTTGATGTATATAAGTTTTATTATAAAACTTCAAAAGAAAACACTAAGCTTGAAGCCTCAGTTATCAATTTTGAAGATAAAAATAACACTATAGAGCAGGATTATACATACGAAGAGTGGTCAAGACCTAACGGTATAATGTCAAATATTTTTGCAAATTCATTATACAGTGGTTTAGGTTTATTTACATGTGAGGAAAGTGGTCCAATTTTCTTATACCTTAGACCAGATGGTGTAAGCTGGTATATAAGATACTATGATCCAAATCCACCTTGTTATATTGAAGTTAACCCACCTGCAGATAATTCAATCTACGTAAGGCCGTTCAACTAAAAGTGTATAAATATTAAATATGGCAGATAGACTTCCAACACCGGTCCCGCTACGTAAGAACTTTTTTTGTTCTAAAATCACTGCGATGCCAGAGATTGAGGTTATAAAGAATGAAGTAACGACAGGACCGTATACAGAGGGTGATACAATTACTTATGAAGTTAGTGTTATCAATACCGGTGAGCGTAGCTTATCAGGCTCCGTTTTGGTTGACTCATTATCACCTTTAAATGTTAAGCGAGATCCACTGGGGTTATTTGAAGGAGGTGTTTGCATTACCCCAGGATGGGTAACGAGAGTAGTTTATGATTATACA
>Ga0208545_1000808_pt1 | contig 14381 bp, 20 predicted proteins | sample DEB08_DNA_12_FD_185498 | JGI IMG/M metagenome (GOLD analysis project Ga0208545, IMG submission 185498) | Aqueous microbial communities from the Delaware River and Bay under freshwater to marine salinity gradient to study organic matter... | ecosystem: Environmental > Aquatic > Marine > Coastal ... | reverse complement strand
ACTGCTGCTGTTTGTTCTACCATTTTGTTTCTCCTTATGTTGGGGCCAGCCGAAGCCAGGTATCCTTATAGTTATATGGAATTACTTTTTGTTTTTCTTCTTCTTAGGTTTACTTGCTAGTCCACCATCCTTCAAGCTTATTTGACCAGAAGGGTTTTGGCTTGAGGCTGAAAGCGCAGTTTCTAATTGAGATATATTAGCTTCTGTTTCACCTGGAGTAGATGAGCTTGCTATGATGTTAGGTTTATCTTCCTGTAGTTGTTCTAAAATATCTGCTGCAGTTGATTGATTATCTTCGCTACCACTACCACCATTGCCACCACCTTCTGGCTCTGGCACAATTACAGGATCTACTACAGGTTTAGGCTTCTTAAGACCTAGCTTTTCTATTTCACCCTCATTTAAACCTTCTATACCCTTGTCTAATAAACGTTTTACTCTAGAAGCATTTATGATAGCGTAGTGTCTAGCAGCTACACCATTACCCATTTTTACAGCCCTGTCGTATGCTGATTGTTCTTGTTGTGATAATAAGGTTACGTAGCCACCGTTTTCTGTGCTTACAATACCACTTAGGTTAGCATCATCACCAAGTGCAGTAGTTAGTTGTTCTACTGTTGGCATGTCACCGCCCATAGAAAGTCCGTACACACTATACTCAGGTTTAAATTTCTCTTCTTCTTTGTCTTTAAAAATAGAACTCATATCTTCTTTAAACTGACCATACCCTGCTTTAAGCCTATCTGCCATAGTCATGTCATCAATTTCTTTAAATTTTGCTGCTAAGTCTGGATTTGTTGTTTTCCAATCAGCGCCAAACTTTTTTTCTAATGCAGCATTTAATTTTTTTCTATCTGCTATTGTTTTAAGTATTACAGGAGCAGCTAAAGGATTTATTGCAGCCATGCCAGTAAGGGTTGCTTGCTGAGAAGCTAAGTTACCATATATATTTATATAGTCTTGCTCACTAGCTGTACCTGCTAATGCACTTTCAAAGGTTTCAGCATAAGCATCGCTTTCAGCTTGTTGTGCAATAGTTGTTAAACTTTCTACTTCTTGATTAATATCATCGTTGTCTGATTCATATACAATAGGTTCTTCTTCTGTAGTAGTCTGTGTTGTTTTATAATCTTGACTTATATAGTCATCATACTCTGCTTGAGTATTAGCTGTAACTATTTCACCGTTAGGACCATACAAAGTTACAGGAGTAAACGGAGGCTGAAGACTAGGTGCAGGACCAAACAAGCTAGACCCTACATAAAAATCGCTAGGTGGCATGTATGTCATACCATCTTTTATTATAGGCTTTGGTATGTTTGTTTTTATATTTGTGTTTGCAGTATTTGAAGCAGGATCACCTGGGTTAAATGTAGGACTAGATATATTTGAGAAAGGATTGTTAATTGGATTACCATAAGAGTTAAGAGATACAGTACCGCCTGGAAAATAACCTGCATTACCCTTAGCAACAGGTGCACCTTGTCGGTACATCATCTGTTGTTGCTTATAAGGGTCAGACATTGTGGCTTGTGTAGGTTGTCCTGTAATGTAGCCGCCTACTGCTGCATCTACAGGTTGTCCACCTATTCGTCCATTAGCTTCCATCTGAGCTAACTCTATCTTAGCATTCTTTCGTAAATCTTCAAAGAACTTCATGCCATAAAAACGAAGAACATCAGCAGGTACTACATATTCACCTTCACTTAGTTGTGCAGGAATGTCATCTCGTACTTCTTCAGGTAGTGAGCCTGGGGGTACTTCATTGCCTGATACTGGGTCTACATCAACTTTATCAGCCATAAATGCCATCTTCATTTGATCGTCCATTACTGCCCCACCTTCGTTAAATCCTGTATAATCCATATCTAGTTTAGCATTTTTAGCTAACACTAATGGCCCTATCTGTATTACTTCACTTGCTTCCCTTACAGGAACGTGTTTGTTTTCACCTGCTCTTACATAGAAACCACCCTGTCTACGAGGGTCAAAACCAACCTGTGTCCACTCAGGATCATTTAAATACTGTGTAGCTTTGTTTCTTATTTCATTTATATCAAGATCTTTTATATATCCTTGAACAGTAGCATAAGGTGTTTTACCTTTTTCACCTGTTCCTATTTTTTCACTAGTTTTTATAGAAGATATAAACTTTACAGATTCTCCTTCACCTGCTGTATAGTGTATCGCTTTTGCATAATGTTTTCCCTTTTCAGCATTCTTAGAAGAACCTGTAACAATCCAAGTATCAAATCTATTGTAAGCAGGTATATCTAGTCTACCGTTAAATAAATCACCTATTTTAAGAGATGACTTATTTACCCCCATAGAAGAGGCATTATCTAATACAAAGTGTCCATCTTTTCTTTGTTCTTTATTTAAAGAAAAAACAACAGCTTTACTTGATGGCTCTCTTGGTAGTGCATCCCAAGCATCAACAGGCTTATAATTATCTACGTTTGCTAAATGTTGTTCTCTAGTAATTTTATTATCAAGTAAATCTTTTGTTGAATCCTCTAACTCAGGGGTTCGTATAGTAGGATTAACATCCCTAGATTCTTCAACATACTTTCTTACATTTTCTTGCCAATCATCTACAGTTTCTGCTTTATCAAACTCTGCCATTTTTCTTTGGTATTCAATGTTTGATAATTGAGGTGTTACTTCTTCTTCTTTAGGTTTTAATCTAATGTTACCACCTAATGAACCTAAAGCATCAGGGTCAACCTCAACACGTTTACCTACATCTAAAGTTTTTCTTGCACCTGCTTTTATTGCTGAAGCTGCTGCATCTCCTATACCAGGAATCAAACCTATTATAGTTGCACCACCTAAAGCCCCTGCTAGTAAATAGTTAGGCTCTTCTTTCTGCAGTTCTTCATATACTTCTTTAGCAGCCATAGCATCACCTATGACAGGTGTTAGTTCTGCTACAAACTTAGCTGCATCCATAAAAGTAATATCTTTTGCAGGTGCTGCATCCTTATCTACAAACTTGTCAGCCTCCTGCTGTGCTCCTTCAGCAGTGTAACCAAACATTTCCATTTGATCACTAATCTTATTTAGAGCCATTAACTTTATCCCTCAAATATTTTAGTCTTCGTAATGTAGAGATTGAACCTTGGCAACGATGTAAGTCTATTGCCACCTCTGACTGCTCTAGTCTTCTTTGCTGCTCAAGAATTAAAATGTCTAGTTCTTCACAGAATGCATCCCACTGTGCTTTATTGTTTACAAAACTCTTAAGCGACATTACCACTAAACCCTTGTTCATTTGGTACTGGGGCTATGCCTGTTCCAATATTACCGCCACCTGCACCTGTTGGATCTTGAACGTCTGCACCTGCTGGAGCACCTTCAGGTGGCATTGGTGGTGGTGTCATGGGTTGTTGAAAGCCTTTCATTATCTCAGCTTGTATTGCTGCGTCTTGCATAGAGTTAGTAATTTTGTCAGGGTCTAGATCCATGCTCTTAGCAATCTCTCTAATAATGTAATCCATTTTTGCAAACGGAGCTAGTACTGGATTCTGCGCTACCTGTAAGAACTGCATTAAGCGTTGGCTACGTACTTCATTAGCCATCAGGCTTTCAGTACCGTTAGCTTTTATCTCTAGGTCACCCCTTATGCTTTCATCAAAATCAAACTGCATGTTGAATGCAAAGAAAGATTTACCCATTGGGGCAATAAGATAATCATCTACATTCTTTACAACAGTCCTGATACTACCGTTGGCAGCAGACATAAGCATACTAATACCAGAAGCAGTACGGCCCACACCCGACACGCCTGTTTGACCATGAGCGAAAGATGGGAAACCAGTTGATTCATCTGCTAATACCCTTGCCTTATCAAATAGCTGCATGTTTTCACCTGCAACGTTTGGAAACTTAGTGCCAAAGATAGCTTGTCCAGGTGCACCACCTTGTCTGCGAAAGACCTTACCTGGATGTACGGATAGGTCTTGACCTGGGACTAAGTTAGTTTCGTCTATCTCAATAAGAAGATTACCAGATAATACAGCATTGTCAACAGCCATTCTCATAAAGCCGTTCATTAGGGTCTGTGTGTCATCCATGTTCTCAGCAATACCTACACCAAAGAAGGAGTAAGGGTTATGCTCAAAGGGTACTGCGTAGTAAGGTATACGTGCAGGTTTGAAGGGGTTAAGCACACAACGAATTACTTTACCGTTGACTGTCCATATATTAGCATTGACTTCAAACAAGTCATTATATTCTTTAGGTATCTTAATACCATTCTCTTCAAGTATATCTTTATCAACAAAACCCCAGAACTCTAATACTTCCCAACGCTCACTATCTGTAGATATACTATCATCGTCTTCCATCTTCATTTCCCAATGCTTACGCACATAGTCTGAGCCTGAAGCTACAGCGTCTTCAATAGCATCTTCCATAAAGTATGGTCTATCTTTTAGTGCACGTATTTGATTACGTGACATCTTGTGTCTCTGAACAACGTACTCTGCATCGTCCATAGATGTAGCTTCAGGGTCAGGGTAGAAGTCCCATACAGATACATGATTAGTTGATGGTACAGTTTTAATTAGTGGATCATACTCACCTTCATCATCCCAGTTAGGATACTCTTTATCTATAGCGAATGGGCCTTTCATTACACCTGTGCCTAGCAATGCCATCTCAAATGCCATACTACGTAGATGCTTAGATGCCCCACTTTCTTGTAGTTGATCGTGTATCTTCTTTTCCATCTTCTTAGCTGCTACCATAGCAGGATGGAATGTCACACTCGTAGGAGTTGTACCGTCACCTTCTATTACTTTTTCGGATACTGATGAAAGCTTATCACTTACACTACCCATCTTTTTTTCTAAATCATATAATGTTTCACCTGGCTTTAGTTTAGTTTCAGGTGTAATTAGATAAGGTTTATTTGTTTCAGTAGTAAAGGTAGTTTTTAATTCTTCTGAAGCCTTATCTGCGTTGGGATCTAAGTTAATGTGTACTGCCTCTGCCACACCGTCAGGTAATACAGAAGGATTTACAGAAAGAGGAAACTTATTGTTACCGAATAGTACATCTACTATCTGCCCATATGCAGCTAGTGTTTTGGTCTTAGTAACCTTAACAAATACTCTAGACTTTTCTGAAGAAGTAAACTGTACATCAGGACCATATATACCTCTGTAGTTTCGGTATGCCCTCATCCAACGCTCTTCATCACCTAAACGAGCATCTTCAGCACGTTTGTAGCGATCACCTACAAAGGATACTATGCTGCTTACACTTTCAAAGAGTTTGTCCTCTTCACTCTCTGCAGCTATTACATCATCTGTCTCAAAAGATAAGTCTTCTATTTCTGCCATATTTAATATCCAAATGTTGGGTCTGACATCTGAAAGCCAGAACGTTGTTTTGAAGGATCATAATCCCATATAGAACTTCTTGGTCTAGTCATTATACCGTAGCGTAAAGCGTCATACAAGTGATCTTCTGCGTGAGTATCTACATCTTCAGGGTTCTTTTTATCTAGCGGTATCGTAGGTATCTGTGCTATAGTGTTGGTGCAGGTGGAGAAGAACACGAGTCTAGGCTCTTCAGTGAACTCATCCACCTGCAACCTACGGTGTATCTCATTCTTACCAGACACTCTAGATCCACGAGAGCGATCAGAAGGACGCCAACGGCAACCCTTCATGTTCATTTGCTCTGCTAGTGATGGTCCAGTATCGCCTCTGTTGTGCCAGAGTGATGAGTCCAAAACACCGTACCTCATTGTACCATCTTCTGCTTCTGCTTCTAATATCATGTCAGCTAAATCTGTAGCTGTAACCTTAGAACAGTATAACTCTCTATAAACCACCAGTTGTTCATCTGGTGAAACAGCAAACCAAAGTACTCCTGTGTAAGAACCGTAGCCGTAGTCGCAAGCCCTGAACCTAGCCCATGATCTAGGAATGTCGTATGGGTCAACTACGTGTATTGCTCTGTTAAACTCAGGGAATGCTGCTCCTTCATTAGTATCCCAGTTACCTTCTAGTAACTGCTTTCTCTGGTGCTCTGGCAATGATAGTAGCATTGCTTCGTAGTCACCACTGTCTGCTAGGTATGGGTTGTCAAACAAACTAGCAGGTATAAATCTACGCTTAAACAAGGGCTGTCCTTCACGACTATGCCCTCTAGGAAATCTTATAGTCTCACCCGACTCAATGTTAGTAGCCCAGAATGGCTCATTTGCAGGTGAAGGGTCTATAAACATTTTCTTTACCCAACTATGTCCATTGCCTCCTGGGTTAGTAGTACCTCTCATGTACAAACCTAGCTGAGAGCTAAATGCTGAACGAAGTCGTGACCTCATATAATCCCAAGCATAAGGAGTAGGCCACTGTGTAAGTTCATCAAAGCCAATCCAGTTAAACGCTTGTCCTTGGTAGCGTGTCACGTCCATGTCTTTATCTAAGTAAGACATCCACAGTCTACCACCTCTAGGTGCAATCCACTGTGATTTACGTTCACTCCACTTAATGCCAGGTATTGCTTTAGGGTATAGCTCTTGACTCTTCTGTATAAGTTCCCTAAGTTCTTCAGTAGTATGGCGAACAAGTAGACCACTAAAGTTTGGATCGTTTAAACCATGAAGGGGGTCAGCAAGCATTGCAAAGCTCTTACCACCACCTGCTGCCCCTCCATACAAGACTTCTCTTTCAGATGCGGATAAGAAGCTTGTTTGTGGTCCTGGGTTTGGTTTAAACACTACTTCTTGAGCAATGTCAACATCAAACTCAGGCGCTTTTACTTCGGCTGCTACAACTTGTACTTCAGGCTCTGGCTTCGCTTGGCTTGTTTGTGTAGGCTCCGATTCTTTCTTCTTCAAGGTTCTTGATTTCTTGTAACGTTTCTTGGAGCCGCTTGGCAAGCTTGCGCTTAATTGTAGCTGCTTTCTTACGTTTTCGCTCAATGTCTACCCTTTTCTTAAGTCCTTCGCCAGATATATATCTACCTGTTTGCTTTGTTAACCAAAGTGCTACTTCTTTATAAGTGTATTGCAAGATATGATTCTTTGCAAGTTCTAATGCTTCTAGCTCTGGGATGATAGGCTTAAGTAGCTTATCATTGTCAGGGTCAACTTCATAACCAAACGGTATTGTTCTAGTTACTCTAGCTATTACGTGCCACTGTTTTTCTGCACCTTTGTGGGGTCTAGGTAGTTCCCAATAGCCAAGAGATTCACGGTTTACACTTATTCGTTTGTTCCTTCTTTAGATGGTAATATAAATACGCCACCGCTAGATGACGATACGTCTACTCTTTCTACTTTACCAAGCCCTGCTCTGTCAAGTAAGTCTTTTGCTGCAGACATCTTATCTCGTATACCTAGCTCTGTTGGGTCACTAAGTGCACCCACCATAGCCATAGCAGCTTTAGGCGCTGTACGTGCAAAGTAGCTACGAGTACGATCACCTATCTCATCTTTCAAAGATTCTACAATAGCTGTAGTACTAGAAGACTCGCCATACCCTGATAGTTTCTTAGCTTGTACAACATCCCCTCCTGCCTCTTCAAACAAGACTTCAAGGAACTTCTGTTGTTTTTCTGTTAGGTTTCTTGCCATTTATGTCACCATGTAAAGTAATAACCCTAGCATACCTGCTCCAGTTAGTATTATTAATATTGAGAGAGTCCAAGTTACGATTGCTTCTTGTATCTCTGCTTTACGATACTCTTGCTCTTTCTTCTTCTTACGTATCTTACCTTCAGTAGCTACAAGCTCATCCCAAGCGGATGGCCCCATACTGAAACTAATCCAGTCTTTTAGCTCTTTTCTCATTTCTTCAGCTTTTCTTTTAGCTGTAAATATTTCTAGAGCTTCTGCTTCTACAGACCCACCATTGAGTGCTTTCCACCAAGGAGGATTCTTGTTTTTTTGTTCAGCGTAGGACAGATCACTCATGCAACCTGCCCATTGGGTCAACTGTCCTGACATTTCTTGTAGGTCTTTACCTACCTGAAAACCTTTCTTCAACGCATTGAAAGCTACGGTTGCACCACCGATGATTGTTACTGGGTCCACGAGCCTCCTCCAAAAGTACTCCTAGTATCATTAAAGAACTGATTGTGTTTTTCAAAGAGCCTTACCTGATAGTATAGCCCTTTCTATATCACATCTACCAATGCCTAAGTCTCGTAGCTCTCTGTCAGTCATTTGGTAAAGTTGCAAACGTGCAATCTTACGTCTAGCTGACTCTGTTCTAGCTTCTATTAGTCTGTTAAATAATCGTCTTATCATTTTATGTATTATCCTTATGTTACTGCCTTTATTGGCTGTTACATAGTTATACATAAATAACGTTAGGTTAGTAGAGACAATACGGAATATCCGTTATGTCGGTTGGTAATGTTCCTCCCCAGATAAAATAACGTGAGCGTCTGCACCTGATTCTTCAAACCCTACAATCTTATCACCTGGAGATAGTGCAAGATAGCTACCACCTTGTATTACTTCTTCTAAGCTATTACCTGCAAGACTGTGATCATCTATAATAAAATGATATGTAGTTGTAGAAGCTTCGTACCATTGCAAACTATATTTTTTAGTAGAGGTAGCACCAATAGATACGTGCATAAATCTGATAAGGCTTATATAGTTGTTAGGACAAGTGTAAATAACATTACCACTATCCCCACCTGCAGTAGCAGTGAGGTCTTTAGCTGCTGAAAAGAATTTAGCATCTGCTAATATAGTCACTTTTTACCTTTTACTTTCTTAACTACTTTAGTTGTCCATGCTTCATTCTCTGGTGTATCAGGATCATCAGCAATGTAGTGACCTTTTTTATCCCTAGCTCTAACAGTTTCTACTTCAGCAGTACCTGACATCAAAGCTTCTAGTTCTGGTACTTCAGTTATAAACCCACCGTCACGATCTGGCTTATCCATTACTACTGCTTTGTTGCTATCTATAACTGTGTTACCCATTACAATGTAACCTAGAGATTCTATAGCTTCTTCTTGTTCTTTAGTTAAATCAGTCATTACTTACGAGCCTTTCTATTTGGTGGTACGGATGCACCTGCTCTAGCTGCACCACCTTTAGAGTAACCTTTTTTCTTTTTGGTCATGCCGCCTTTATTCATTTTACCTTTGCCGTCTGCAGCATAAAAGGGAACCATCTTTCCACCCTTACCTTTGACCATCTTCAAGCCACCTGCTGCGTAGCCCTTCTTTTTCATACCGCCCTTGGCATAACCTTTTTTCTTCATGCCGCCTTTAGCGTAACCCTTCTTCTTCATCATCTGTTATATCCTCACTGTATAAGTTGTTAAACACTCGTTGCGTATCCCATACATAGTCTACGTCTTCTTTTGAATTATATATGTTCTGATTTGGTTTAAAGTCTGGTGCACCTTCTCCTGTTTCAAACCAAGCAGGGTGAGTTACTCTCACTCTATTATTGGGCAACGCAACTATGTTACCTGTGTATTCTCCTGCATCTAACAACTCTAATACGTGAGATTGTTTATGTTGTGCAGGATCGTCTGCTACTTCATTGTCTGTGTAGTCTACAGTGAAGTAATACTTTGCAGGGTAGAACTCACCATCTACCTTAGCTATCCAAGGAGCAGGACTTGCTCTTTCTAACTTGTATACGGAATGTGTATGAGACATACAATCCCAAGGCTGTGCCATATATGGTGGTAACTCTGTAGGCCAATCCTCTAAGGGTGTATCAGCTACAAGTGCAGTCAAGGGCATCCTAGCCCACATTGCACCACCGTGTATATTCTCTGAGTCATCAAAGTCTGACTCACATCCAGTAAATATAACTTGAAAGCTTAACGTTCTGTTTGGCATGGTGGTTACACCTATGACCATACAATGTAAATACTCTCCATGATATTCTTCTAAGTTCTTCGTGTATTCTCTACGTACCCAAGCCTTGAAGTATGGTATACTGCTAGTAAGAAACGACATTACTTTCCTTTCGGTTTAACACCTCGCTTCTTCATACTAACAGCTATTGCAGCTTGTTGTCTAGGACTTTTAGCAGCAACACCCCCTTTGTTGGCTCTAAATCGTCTAGTCTTCTCTGCGATTTTCTTAGGTTGAGGTACATGCTGCTTACCTGCCGCCTTGCCTTTTCGTTTAGCTCTGGTTGTAGCGGCATACTCACTGCTGCTAAGAGACTTAATAGCCTTATCAGGGAGATAACGCTCCCCAGTTTTAGCACTAGGCTTACCACTCTTGGTACGCCATTTCTGGTCACCCCACTTCTTTAATGACTTCTGTGGTGCTTTCATCTACTTAACAGCAATCACATTCTGGGTGACACTTACGATTGATAATCGCACACCACAATCTTTTTATGTATCTTATCATGCTTTGTATCCTCCACCTTTTGCTTTATATTGCTTGGCAACCATCTGCGCTTTACGTGCTGACCATTGTCCAGGCTTTCCACCTTTACTACCTGCTTTGACTTTTGATACGAGCTTCTTACGCATACCTGGTTTGGTGTAATTATTAGATGCATTTACTACCATGCCTTACAACTCCAATATCTTGCAGTGAATTTATCTGTAGCTGTATCACAATTGTGTCTAGCTCTGAAGCTCTTACGTCTATCAGGCTGATCTTTTTTGATACTCATATTAGGATCACCAAAACGAACTACCTTTACTTGGTCATCCTTCTTGGCTAACACGGCTGACTTCTTAGCTGCACCTGGTGTCTTCTTAGGTTTGTTGTACCCAGGGTAAGTCTCACCACGATACTTTAACTTACCACTGGGTAGTCGCTCTACATCCTTAGTTGTTGCCATTAGTGTTACCTATTAAAATGTTATTCTTGCACCCATAGTGATGTCACTAAACTCAAAGTCTGGATCTGATGATAACTCAGAGTACAACTTTACGTTTGTGGCAGGTAGGGTGTAGTCTACTACGTAATCCAAACCTGTGAATACTTCATCAGCGTTTAGATCAAAAATATCTATTGTTGTTTCTACAGAGAAGTTAATGCCACTGTAAGCTATACCTGCGCTAGGTGTTAACTCCCAGTTCCACTCTTCAATGCCAGTAGTGTAGTTAATATCGTTCTCTGCACCAAGCGACAGAGTTTGTCCTGCTACTGGGATGTCCATAGCTGTAGCTGATGTAGCTAACGCTCCCGACAATCCTAATACTATTGCTAAATTCTTCATGCTGTTGTATCTCTTCCTTATGTTACTTAGGGTTCATTAAACCCATGTGATCTCTATTCATAAACTTAATAGTGTTCTCTAACAAGGCTAACCTTTGCTGTAGGGCAGTGATCTTGCCTATCGTATTAGTTAAGCTTTCTTGTTCTTCCCAAAGCTCATCTATTTCAGCAAAAGCACCATCTATGTAGTCCATGTTCTCTTGCACGTCACGCTTTAAGTTGACGTTATCCTCTACAGCCATCTTACTAGCAAACTGCTGTACAGACTCTTCTAGGCTTTCTATAGTAGCAGCTTGCTGTGATACCCACCACACACCACCTGCTAGTTGCATACCCATTGCAGCTACAAGTGCTATAGGTAGTTTTAAATTATCCATACTCACGTTCCCTGTCTGGATCTAGTACTTCGTACCTGGTTAACATACCTTCTAGATACATAGCACGTTCAACGCGGTCTAAGGTGTACCACTCACCAGTACGATTATGTATTGCTTCTCTAACGTAAAACACATCCGACTTAGGAATATGTACCTTCCGTATAGCACGAGCATCATTGTTAGCTAATGCATTGTAGAAATCAGTTAACACATCTTCGGATGCATATAGTTGTACGCCTTTGTTACGCATTGTCAAGTAAAACTTTTATTATTATTAACAAATACGTGTGTAGACTACCAAGTCTAAGTACAAACTACATAGAGAGAGGGAGGAGGAGACACACTGTCGTTTAACTTAAACACACAGGTAACCTACACACGTAGTTACAAAAGTTGTATAGTTATTATATTATTTGTAACTATTGTAAGTGTAACATTAATGTTTTAACACTGTCAACAGTAATACAGATATTAATTATAACTATTCCTATGTTATACATTAATGTTTAATGACTTATGTTCAATAACTCTTAGTATGTTTAACTATTTTTGTTTTATTACTTTATTTAAGTTTAACATTAATGTTTAACATACCCCCTTACCCCCATAGTTATAGTCATAGTCAAGTGTCTGTCAATAAGTTACGTTACGTCACATTAAAAAAACCTCGTGTGTGTATTTGTACATATACGTATAACGTACACCCCCACCGTGGCCCATGCCCGTACCCTTCATTATTTTACTATATGCCTTATTTATATGGCTTTTTGTGTTTGGTTCTTCAGTTTGAAATATTTTATTTGTAATTATGGTAATGATTTACTTATTAAACTACTGTTATTGTTACCTTTTGCTACTGATATAGCTTCACTGGTTATGGTGTGATCACAAAAAAGCATACCTCTATGGATGTGATCACGAAATATACCCCTAGACGTGCATGTCCATATATACTTTGTGATCACAAATACCAACGCACATTCTGCAATGCAGCAAAACGAATCAGTGCAGTGCAGCATTTGTTATGCACTCGCAGCATTCCTATATGTCACACCTAACTCATAACCCTTGTTTATATAGAGTGACGCCACGTCACAAAATAGCCAGGTTTACATTCTCAATGTTCGGGTTGTAAGATGATTGCATCAACTCAATAGGAGATTTACCCAATGACTAGCGCAGTATCATACATAGATGATTTAGACACACTGAATAAAATACTTGAGATATGCTCAAAGTATCCCGAATTGGAAAACACAAGAAAAGAAGCAATCAGCAGAATTAATCAACTCAATGGGAGTAAATAAAATGAATAGCTTAAGTATACATAATATAAAAAATATCAGCATAACATTACCTAAAGTAATGAATAAAGGCATAGAAAAACTTGGCAAGGAATATACCCATAGAGAATTGGAAATTGAAACAGACGAAGGAGTATTTAGAATATCATTATTTGGAAACACTATTGAAGATATAAAAATTCACATGGATTTATAAGGAGGTGTTATTTTATCGGTGGCATTCATTACGAGTGTCACTGGATAAAGCAACAAACTCATAGGAGGAAACACAATGAGTAACTACAAACTATTAGGAGTCGGCACTAATGCCAAGACAATCAAAGGTGATGGTAGTGAATACCTAACAGCTATACTTTACATGACACCGTGGAAAGTTATGGTTGATGGTAAAGCTTTCAACTCTTGCCCTATGGCTGAACAAGCAAGTTGCATTGACGCTTGTTTGTATACAGCAGGACGTGGGCAAATGACAAATGTACAAACGGCAAGGCAACGGAAAGCACAATGGTTTTATCGTGATCGTGAAAGCTTTATGGATCAACTAATATCCGATGTCATAAAGTTTGTTAATTATTGTCAAAAACGTAATATACAACCTTGCATTAGATTAAACGGAACAACGGATATTAGATGGGAGAATATTGAAGTAAAGGGATGGAGTTATTCCCACAATGAAGACATAGACACTGACATTGAAGCAAAAAACATAATTGAATTATTTCCAGAAGTTCAATGGTACGACTACACAAAAATATCTAACAGAAAAACCAAACACCTAAAGAATTACCATTTAACGTGGAGCTATTCTGGTGCAAACATAGACTACGCTTCAAAACTTCAAGACGCCTTAGACAATGGCATGAATGCTGCTGTCGTATTCCGTAAGGAGTACAAGCTACCCGAATGGCGTGGCATAAATGTTACGGATGGTGACAAAGATGATTTACGCTTTCTTGATCCTTGCAATTCTATTGTGGCGTTGTACGCTAAAGGCAAGGCAAAGAGAGACACAACAGGATTTGTAGTAGACATATAAGGAGGAAACACAATGGAAACTATAACTTTTGAATTACCCGATTTTTGGGCAACAGCATTATTTTATGATGATACATCAAGTTTTGAATATGACGATGAAAAACCATTTCAAGAATTTTGCTTATGGATGCAGAAACATTATGGTACTAGTGAACCAGTTGATATGGATCAAGAACCAAGTTTTAGCAAGTTTCACGATGCAACAAAATTCGGTGTATTAGCGTGTAATGTTCACAAATACACTTTCATAATTAACAATGGCAACCCAAACACAAAAGCATAGGAGACAACAACAATGACTAACTTTTCAAAGCCACAACTAAAAGCAATACGTTTAGCAATGCAAGATGCATTAGATCAAGTTAACTTAGATGGTGTAACATTTACTGTTGCTAACTGTACATACAATGGTGGCGAGGCTACCTACAAAGTGAATGTTTTACTAGATGGTGCAGAGACGAAAGAACAGAAAGACTTGACACAG
>Ga0208545_1000804_pt1 | contig 14413 bp, 6 predicted proteins | sample DEB08_DNA_12_FD_185498 | JGI IMG/M metagenome (GOLD analysis project Ga0208545, IMG submission 185498) | Aqueous microbial communities from the Delaware River and Bay under freshwater to marine salinity gradient to study organic matter... | ecosystem: Environmental > Aquatic > Marine > Coastal ... | reverse complement strand
TTATATTTGTGATATGAGCGAGCAGAAAATTCAGACCAAGAGAATTAAGCAGCTCGAAGCAGAGGGTTACTATGTAATAAAGCTAACCACTACAAATAAGAATGGTATACCTGACCTGTTGGCTATACCACCACACACAGATGTTTTATTTAGCGAGATAAAGACTCCCAAGGGAAAGCTATCTTCGCTTCAAGAGTACAGACTAAAAGAATTAGAAAAATATGGATTCAGAACAGAAGTATACAGAGGGTGATGAGCATCCAATAGTAGGAAGACTTGAGATGGATGGGTGGTTCTTTGAAGCCCTATCTGATTTCACAGACTACGCAGACGACATACTCACACAGCTTGTTAGTGTTACAGACTACCTACCGATAGAGGATAGATGGGCACAGCAAATGGTTGGTGTGGTAAAGGGAAAGTCTCCATTATTCTTTCGCATAGAATTTTTAAACACGGCAGGGGAACTACCATTGCTACTTGACTTTGAGTCTATTGACTCAGACACATACTTAGATTACATTAACTTAGATAAATCAATACAATTTTACTTAAATAAAAAAAAATATGACAACACAAACACAGACACAGACAGCTAAAGAGACACAGAACTCAGTAAGAATGAACGCATTAAAGGACATTATCCAACACCACTTAGGCGTGGATGTAATAAAAGATAAGTCCCGAAAAAAAGAAAAGGTAGAGGCACGTATGATGTTCTCATACATAATGCACGAGAAAGGATACGGAAAATCTGAGATAGGAAGGTTCCTTATAAAGGACCACTCAAGTATTATCCACTACTTAAAAATATTTCCTTGGTACTTAAAAACAGACAAGGCATTGAGTGAAGACTACGCTGTTGTTAGGAAATCGTTCGTAAATGACTTGGGTCACATATTTGAATTCACAAATTCAGAACTAACTAAGGAAATCTTTTTTTTGCAAAACAAAATAAATGACTTATATTCCGAGCAGAAACAATTAAAGGATAGCATTGAATCATCTTACAAGACAAAGGGCAGGCTCCAAGATATATTTAAACTTATACAAGAGCGAACTCGAATTGGGGCAGAAGATGAGGTGCTAAAGAAGTTGAATCATTTCTATAACGGATTACAATAACACAATGGCAAAACCATCAGCATACGACAGAGAGAGAATAGCTCACATTAACTATCTGATGGACACAATCAACGACTCTTCTAATGTTATATACGAGTCTTTAGTTGACCGAGAATTTAAGCCACTAAAGAAAGAACTAAAAGACTTAATCTCTTTTCTCAGGGAGATTGAGTCTTCATTAGAAGATGAAATATAACTACACATTTTTTTTCAAGGAGCACGAGCTGTTTGACTTTCTAAAAGAATACTTCTTTCAAGACTTAGAGAAGTCTAATGATGAGACATCTCGTCACGATTGCATATCAAAGGCATACGAGATGGACATAGAGTTGAAGTGCAGACGAAAGCACTACGACAGTCTAATCATTGAGAAGAAGAAATACGATGCACTAATCAAGAGGTCAAAAGAGAATAGCACAAGACCCGTATACATCAACTCTACACCTGAAGGGGTGTGGGCTTTTTACTTACTAAAGTATGGGGATGTTGAGTGGGAGATGAAAGACCTACCAAGGCATACTGATTTTAATGGAAGGAATAATATCTCCAAGGAGATAGGATACCTCGACATATCTAAGGGCGTTAAACTAACTTAATAGAATGAACGATAATCAAAAAAAATACTTAGAATTTACAGCAGCATTGGCATTAAACTCAATGCTACTGTATGTTATATATAGGGTAGTTACAAGTCTCTAATCGTTTTCGTATAGCTCTTTATATAAGTCAGGGAAAAATTCTTTTACCTCTGATTTTTTTAGTTTAGACTGACTCTTGCTTGACTTCTTCTTTGATTTTCTCTTTCCGTAACCCGGTCTGTATGATGGTGTTATACCAAGTGCATCATAGAAGTCTTCGTCCTCATCGCTTCCACCGATTAGATTATATATACCAATGGGAGAATCAAACTGTGCTCCAATAGATAGTTCTATTATAGGCTTAACAGCCTTTATAACCTCATCATCTTTTAATAGTTTGTAGGACTTCTGTACCTTTCTTGACACGCTCGTGAATGGATTAACACCCTCGCTCGTGAATGCACGTTTGCCCCTTGCCTTACTTACTGCTTCCTCAATAGCTGTTCCTGCTAATGGGATTTGGTATAGTATATTAAGACCCAAGGCTGCATCTTTAATAGCCTGCCAAGCTCTATCCTTATCTTCGTCATCTCCCTTTAGCAATGCCCCTGAGTAAGCTGCTGCTGTAAATAATGCGTTAGCTACAGATACGTTTAGTGCCAATGCTCTGTAGTCCTTTAGGCTACCGAACTCACCCTTTGTTGGCTTAAAGTTTTTAACTATATTATTCGCACTTTGAAACGTCTTATTCATCTGAAGGAATAATGTGCTACCAAACATAGTGAAATACTTAGATGCGAAACTATTGTCTTGCTGTAAAGAAACCTTCTCTGTACTTCTCCTTGTCTGTTGCGTTGCGTTATAGTTATTAAATGCAGATAGGGCTTCCGCTTTACTCATACCATTTGCAATATTCCTATTGTAAACTGCCTTATACCCAAGCACTCCTAATATATCACCCATAACAGTAAATATACCTGCTGCTTTTTTAAACCCTCTTACTGCTGCTCCCCTTCTACCTTGCTGAGAGCCTATCTTTTTATATGTTCTACCGCCTGATTCTAATCCAAACACATCTCCTTCCATACCCATTTTCATACGGTTTTTAAATGTGGCTGATATTTCTTTAGACTCTTTTATTTGCTTAGGTAGAGTTGCTAATACCTTAGCATAATCCAATGCAAACATTACCATATCTAATCCCGGTATTGGCTTGCCCTTTACAAATGAATAGTCTTCGTATGCCTGAACAAAAGATGTTGCTTGCTTTAAAACCTGTATTGGTTTAAATGCTAATGCAAACCCTGTAAACTTACGTTGAATCCAACTGAGAACACCACTCGTAGTCTTTGGTCCGGCATCAGGATTTATTGCATAGTTTAAGTTCTGATTAAATATTGAGAATAATCCTGTCTCTTGCAAAAGAGTTTGAATGTCAGGTGATTTATAAACCTCGTTCATCTGCTTGACACCAAGGGCATATGCCTTGTATCGCTCCATATCCTTTATATGCTGTTCAACTACATCAGTAAACGACATACCTATCTCTACGTCTCCCTTTGTATCAGTTCTCTTTTGCAATGCAGGAGATGTATCTGCGGTGAATACCTTACTGAAGTCTCCACTAATCATATCTGCTGCCTTTTTTTGTGCAGATATAGTCCTTGTAGGGAAGTAGTTTTCTACATAGCCTAAGTTAACATCATTAGCTTGTACATAAATATTATTTACTTCATTAAAGTATTTATTACTAAAGTAGTCTACTATTTGATTAGCTATACCAATCCCCTCAGGTTTTATGAAATCCTCAATGAGCTTCATTTTCTCTTCAGTAAACCCTTGTTTTTGAAGTTTCTCTCTTTGTACAGGATTTAAGGACAATGCATACAATCTCATCGCTTGGTCTCTATTCAATCCCTCTCTATACGTTTTACCTGTTTTAGACTCTTTTATGCCATCAAGTATTAAGACATCTGTTCCTAATGTATACTTCCATTTTCCCCAAACCTTTCCTGCTTCTGAATTGGAAATAGAATCCATAACATCTAACTGCTCAAATACTCCTGCAAGATTCTTTTCATCCATATCATTTAGTTGGTTGTAGAATATTTTAGTAAACATTCCTTCCTTACCTCTATCTAATATATTAGTAGTAGTACCTAAGTGCTGAAGGCTTCCTCTAAAGAACTTTATTATTCCATTCGCATCGTACTTACCACTTTTTCTAAACTTACCATTTTCTCTAAACTCATCTGTAAATGCAATTACCTTATTCCATATACCCTTTGCTTGAAATGACTTATAGATTCCTTCTCTTTTATTTCTTAATATATTTTTTCCTAATTGCTTTCCTTCTTCGCTATACAACTCTTCAAAGTCCTCAGATATCTGCTCATTAAACTTCTCCTTTATGTTGTTTACAGCTATCCTTCTTGCCTCTCTTCTATTATTAAGCCTTGCTATGGACTCGGCTCTGATTGTTTTAACTTCTTCAAACAATTGATTTACTTCTTCAAGGCTCATCGTCATTACATCTGCAAATGTATCAAGAGCAATTTGCTTATCTATTAATGCTCTTTCTTTTGCTGTTAGAGTTTTTCCTTCTTCTATATTATCTAACGCTGCTGTTATAAGTTCTTCATTAATCTCAGCTTGCATTGCTGCAAGACCCTCGAAGTCTTGATTCTTGACTAAGTCCAACACCCTTTTTGCTTCCTTAAAGTATGACTGACCAATGGCATCTAATCCTTTGGACCTTTTCCTGTTGGCACTTGTCCTTGCAGTCTTAGATTTATCTCTTGCAATCTTGATAATCTTATCAATAACCTCGTTCTTTAGAACCTGACGTTGCTTTTCTAATTGGTTTAGAACAACTTGAACCTGCCCATCAAAGTTCTTTGGTGTGGTATTGTTTACTGCCTTTATTAATTTGTTTAGTGCAGTATTAGAGTAGTTCTTAGACTTAGGCATTACCTTTCTTATGAACATCCTCAAGCTACGTTGAGCATCAGTAATTGTATCTGCTCCAATCTTCCTTTGTTTTAGTGTATTCCTTATATCTGCAATCTGTCTTGATACGTTAGGACCTTTCTTAATACCAAGCACTCTATCTAAAGCTACCTGTAGCTCTAATTGAACCTGCTCAGGCTGAACCTTATATATTGGATTACTCTTTAGTATCTCTTGAGCTTTCTCTCTAATCTCAGCAAAAGACTTAGTCCTTGTAGTACCTACACCACCTCTCGGTCCTTCTGTAGAAAACTTATTTGTCTTCTCTGTCGTTTCATTAAATAATTTTAGACCAACTTCAACACCACCTTCAACGTTACCAAATTCCTTTGGCATTGCTGTAAATAAATCTATATCAACTTTCAATGCCTTGTTGATATCAGAGTCTTTAAATCCTTTTTCTTTTAATATAATCTTGAGTGAATCATCGGGTATCCCTTGCTCTCTTCCCATCTCCACTATACTATTAAGAGATGTCATTAGCTCAGACTCTTCTGATAATTGCCTCTGCTTACGTATAGAAGGAGACTCTGTTTTGAATGTAGTGTTAGTACCATCGGCAAGTTTAGCATTTTCAGGTTGCCCGTCAAATAATAAATAAACATCTCCTAAATAATCTTTTTTTGCTTTTATGTAGTTTTCAGATTGCTTAGAACCTAACCCAATGAATATATCTATTATATTCTCTGCCTTAATTCCATTAACAGGCTCAACGCCAAAACCATCTAACCCTTTCTCTTTACTTATAACAGGAGATAAAAACTCCATAGCATCTCTATTTGTAGCAGCTTTGTAAGATGCTTTTACTTTTAAGTTATTCCAAGCTTCAATATTAGTCTCTCCATTGGCATCAAAGGTAACCATATCTCTAATATTCAAGAATATAGGATATACTCTGCCATCACCTTGTTTATATGATTCAGCTAATTTTTTATTTGTAGCAAAATATGTTCCAAACTCCTTAATTCCTGATGCCATTTCGTTTGCTCTCTGTCTGTCAAACACATCTATATCCGAAGAAGGACTTCCGTGATAGGTAACCATTGGCTCACCGTTCTCATCAACAACCTTGCTCGCATTCTCAGGGTCACTCTCCCAATTACCAAACCACTTCTTGAACGCAGGCGTTCTTACAGTATCATACTGCACGTCAGTTAAGTTAGATTGCTTTCCATTAGGAGCTAGTCTTGTAGTTCTTCCTATTTTCTGCTTCCTTGTGGCAGGTTTGTTTTCTTGCTCTTTTGCTTTACGAACCTCAGAAAATGGTTTATAGCCTTGCTCTCTCCATTCTTCAATTCTTTCTTTAAGTTTTCTTTCATTGACTTGTTTTTCAAAATATTGTTCATAACTATTTGGTTTACCTCCTGTTCTTAATATATTTAATGCCCATAATGCTGCTTGTATTTCTCTTGGAGCTAAATCCATTTCTTTAGCTAATAGATTAACAAACTCTTTGGCTTTTTCAAATTCTTTTTTATTCGAAGGGTTTACTTGCTTTTTGTTAGGGTCTTTGCCCATTATTATAGAGTAAACGTGCATATCTACAGCTATAGCATTCTTATCACCTGACAGAGCTTTAAAGAAATTGTACATTTTATCAGACTTTATGCCTTTACCCTCTAGAAAATCAGTAACATATCCGTAATACTCAGCTACTCCCTTCGGGCTTTCTCCCTTATAAATTCTTTCTACATTATTTATAGCCATACCTACAGTTGCTGCACTATTTGCAGCCATAGAAGACAAGGGCAGTATAGATAAAACATCCTCACCGTATTCCCCAAATAAGTCATTTACATAAGATGAAATATTATTATACCAACTAGTCCAATCATATACCTCCTCTACCATAGCTTTAGCTTCGGTCAAGGTTAATGGGACATTATCCCTGTCAAATAGTTTAGTTAGTTTTTCTGATGCTTCATCTACTTTCTGCTTACGAGACTGAGGGGTTGATTTTTTTTCTGCCCTCCTTTTCTCCCCTTCTACTACTGCCTTATTAGCTGCTTCATTGTTATATTGAGCTTGAACTACAGATACATTTCTGACTGCATAATCAAGATTGTAATTTCCATCTGAACCTTTTTGAACTAATGCTTTACTGCCTGATTTTCTGTTTTTAGGCAAATGCAGTATAGGGATACTCCCATCTTTTAAACTTATATGAAAAGGATAGCTTGGGTGAGAATCTTCTTTTACTTCAACCTCACTATTTACTTCTATGACTGCATAAACGTCTCCTACGCTTAACCCTTTAGTTAATTTTTCTGCTGCTACTTTAGCTATTAAATCAACAAGTGATTGTGAACCGGGACCTTTAACTCCTTTAGGAGTATTGCCAACCCCCACATTTTTAGAAACATCACCTCCTAAAAGTTTTGCAATTTCTTTTTGTTTACTCTTGTCTATGTTTTTAGCAATATCTGCTACAATATCTTTTACAATAAAACCTCTTTTTTCAAACGTGCTTGTTTTTGGATTTGTAAAATACTTTTTTATATCTATTTTTAAATCCTTAGAAGATTGTCGTAAATCTATAGAACCCTTTGCTTTTTTAACAGACTTAGAAACTGCTGCTCTAAAAACAGATGGACTAATTAAACCTTCATCTAACATAGTATTTAATACTGCAAGAGTAGAGTTAACACCTGAAGCACTACTAACTAACTTAGAGTCTGTACCTTTTGTTAGAGTTAGAAACGCTCTACCTCCATTTTGTTTTAACTGTTCATTTAGACTATTAGCTATTGTATTTGCAGTTCCTTTTTTACCTGAAGCCCACACATCCCCAAACATTGTCACAAAGAAAACTCCTCCTTCACCTTCAAATATTACTTTGTTTTTATATTTTATTTGACCTGCGAGCATATCATCAGGAGATGTTACTGTAGTAAAAAAATCTTCCAAAAATGATATATCATCAGGTTGTTTTAATCTCCCATCTTTTAAATAAGAATTTATATTTTCTTGCTCAGTATAAGATACTTCAAAATCACCTACTTGTTTTCTTGATAACACAGAAGAAGGGTTTTTCATATAACGACCACCCTCTTCTCCTTGCTCTTGGTTTAATTCTTCTATCGCTCTGATTTCAGAGGCTTCTATTACCTCTCCCTCTACGGTCTTTTTAGCTATGGTGTTGATAAGGTCTATTACACTCTCGTCTGTTTTACCAAAATCAGTACCCAACTTTATACCAAATCTATTAGCAAGATTTTTAAAGAACTCTATAATTGAATTTTTTGCAGGTTTAGATAAGGTGCTGTAACCAAATTCCTTGGATGCCAATAAACCAATTAACTCTGATATTCTTTCTTCATCTTGAAACTGTTCTTGTTTACCTGTATATAGAGCTGCAAATTTATCTATAGCTATTGCCAATTCATTGTTATCGGGCAATGTCTTCCTTACAGAATCGACCATTTTTTTAGCAATTTTTTGAGCAGCCTCATCAGTCTTTACTTTATTAAGAAGGACTGCGTGAAATACTTCGTGAGGCAATGTAGATATTGTGGCGTTACTTAAATTAACGTGAATTATATCTTGAACAGGGTTGTACTCCGCACGACCTTCACCTGCTTTGGCATACTTTAGATACTCATCGTTACTTTCGTGTAATATAATCTTTGTCTCAGGGATTATCTTTGATATAGATTTAGCAGCTTTTACTGCAACTGCTGTCACTCGGTTTCTAAACCTACTCTTCTTTTGAGTATCTTCTCCGATTCTATTTATACTTAGATTACCTGAAACTTTGTTTACACTTTCCGAAGGTTCACTTTCAAAGAATGTTTCTACAATATCAGCTTTCTCTTCCTGTTGCTGTTCAGTTTTAGTTTCTGATTTAGTAGCATCAGGAATAGTTGATTTAAAGTCTTCAACTGCCTGCTCATCAGCTTCTACCTCTTGCTCTGTTGTTGCCTCTTCCTCGACTTGCTGTGCAGCTTTAACTTGTGCTATCTTAGAGTCGTATGTAGTAATATCATTTAAGAGAACAATCTCTCCTGTTGTCCCATCTTCATTTTTTGTTACAATAGAATCGTATCCTTCTTTCTTTAATTCATTAGATAATGCTTTACCTTTCTTACCTCCATACTTTTGAGATAGAGTACGCTTATATTCTATTTGAGTGTCTTCCGTTACTTCAATAACTAAAGGAGATTTTAACTCTATATCCCCTGTCTCAAAACCTTCGGGTGTAAAATCACCAACCTTTTGTGTTACATAAGTCCCTGATGCCTCTACATCCTGCCCAAAAGTCTTACCCATTTTAGGTGCAGGTTCAGGGTTCCTGTTATAAGATATTGTTATAGGACTCTTAGTTGATATATCAGCTACTTCTTCCTCGACTTTAGCTTTGTCGGCTTCGACTTCAGTCGGTTCGGTAATGGTCCCTGTTCCGGGTACTGTTTCTCCCATCGTTGGGCTACTTTCGGCAGGTTCTTGTGCATCCACCGTCTCTGTGCTTGGCTCTTGAATGGCATCTTCTTTTACTTCTTTTAGTTTTTCTTCTAATATACCAACAACCTCAGCGTCATTAGTAACTGTTGCGTTTATTTTTTGTAATTCATCGGCAGATGATTCATCTATTCTTTTAAGGAACTCTTCCTTTGATACGGGAACCATCTTTCCACGAATCCCTTTCTTTATTCTATACTCAGGCAATGCCTCTCTTACGTCTGTAGCAGATGCTTGCTCTGTAGTAGATAGAACACCCTGACCTGCTAATACAACCTGCTCCTCTTGAGGGAGTAGATTGCCTGTCTCAACCGTAGATGCAAGCTCCGCATCTATCTCTCTAATCTTTTCACCGAATACAGACCTTCTATTTTGAGTTGAACTTAACTCTTCTTTTGCTGCAAGAAGCGTCATTATCCTCGCTCTAACTGCTCTATTCTTTCCGCTATAAATAATCCTTTCTATCGGAGCTGCATCTTGTAGGTCTTTAGCATCTCTTCTTAGTCCTACATTCTTTTGGATTCTTTGGTTTACATCAGGAGTTATCTTACCTAATCGCTCCATATTGTTTGACCAATCTGATATTTGCTTATCTGAAGAAATCTCTTTGGATATGAAGTTTATATCTGTAAACTTGTTAGCTAAGTCTACTCTGTTCTTAGATTTTGTTTCTCTTGCTAAGTTGATTGCCATATTTGAGGTGTTGTTACCAAGACCACCTCCTGCTTCAGCTACTATCTCCTTGAAGTCTAACTCATCGCCTACAGTAACTTGAGCTATAGCCTCACCTGATGCCTCACCCAAAGGGTCAACCAATAAACGTTCCGCAGTCATCGCTCCTATTCTTTTTGCCTTTGAAGCCACGCTACCTACTTTTATTACTTTACCTGCAAGGGATGCTGTAAGATAATCTACTATTGCAATTGGTATACCTCTTTTTAAACCACGCTCTCTACCTCTTGCCCAAACTTTATTATCCTGCAAAGCCTCTGCCACAGAGTCAGGGTCTGATATATCATACCCAAAATGAGATATGGCATCCATCACCTCATTGGTGTACTCCATCGCAAACATTGTGGTAGCCATACCTGCTCTAAGACCATAAACCGCACCTGCACCTGCACCTGCTAAACCTGCTGCTGCTGCACCTGCTCCTGCTCCTGTTGCAGTTGTCGCTGCAACTATCTTACTCCCATATGGAAGCATTTGAGACATTGACGATGCTGCCAATGAAACTGCCCATTCTATCGGGTCATCTGCAATTACATCAAAACCTTCACTAAAGCCATTAGCCTTCTCCCATCTGCTCATTACACGAGACTTATTCTCAGGCTTTTGCATAAGTGCAGCTACTATTTTTTGAGCAGCCTCTTTAGTTGATGCCTCATTATCAGGGGTAATACCCATCGAGTATTGAAGAATAATATCTCCTGCATTTCCTCTACTTAAACCTTCTTTTGCCTGTGACTTAATTGCAGAAAAGTTATCTACAAATTCTAAAGTGTTGTCTTTATCAAACTGAGTTTCTAAGTACAAGCTCGCATCCTCATATTGGTTTGCTGCTAACTGAGATTCTAACTTAGCTTTATTGTAATCGTCTATAAATAAATTTATATCGTTTGCTTCCTGAATTGTTTGAGGCTTTAGTGTGTTTAATTTCTCTGCACTTACACCATACTTTTGAATCGACTTATCGTTAAACTTATTTATATTAGCCACAGCTTGGTTGTTAACTAATACGGCATTGTCGATACGCTCTTTATTTGCGACCATAACTGATTGGTCGAAGTCTTCTCTTACTTGCTGTGCTTCATCATTGAGGTATGCAGATGCAAGCTCATCTCTCCTTTTATTTAATTCTCTTTTAAGGGGTACTATATCGGTCCTAAGAACTCCGTTGTAATAAAAGGCTGACCCAAACTCAGCTCTCTGCTCAGGTGTTAAATCTTTTTCTTGGTATTTTTTTTCGTCCTCAAGGAATATTAATGCATCCCTAACTTCGTTATACTCATCGTATAAGGCTTTATCTTTCTCGTAGTCTCTGCCTCTTTCTTTAAAGAACTTAATTGCTTCTAACTCAGCATTTGAGTACAAGTTCTGCTCTTTTTTTCTTTTTAATTCTTCTCTTTCACGAAACTCTTTTTCAGATTTGAGTCTCTCTTGCTCAAGTATAAAGATAGCCTCTTCGCCCGTTGGCACTTGAGATTCTTTAATAGCATCTATAGTTTCTTTTACTTGCTCTGCTTGAGCCTCACCTATTGGCATATCAAGTCGAGTAACATCGGCTTGTTCAAACTGACTGTATTCAGGGAATGTAGCAACGTCTGCTGCTGCTGCCTGCTCTTTAGTAATTGGGTCGTATTTAATCTCCTCCTTAGCTTCTTTTGGCTGATTCCATTCTGCTGTAGCTAATGTCTCATCTAACCTTTTATCAGCCTCTTCCCCTGTAAGGAACTTTAATTCTTCTCTTGGCTTGAAGCCACCATCAGTATCTACTGCACGAACGAAGTCATCCTGTGCTACTTCTTCTCTTGACTTAAAACCACCATTAGCATCTATTGTACGAACAAAGTCATCCTGTGCCGACCCTCTGCTTGTAGCGTCAAACTTTTCAGGAGATACATAAGTAGCATTATCTACTGACTCCCCATATAAAGTTTTCTTGTCAAACTCTTCAGGAGATACATAGCTAACCTCTTGAGATTCCGAAGAACCATCTGCCGAAGACGATACCATACCGCCTTTTTTTTTTACGGGAGGGTCTGTCTCTTGAGTCGAAGTGCCTCCAAACCCAACTAAAACTTTAAAGTCTTCAATGGGCTTATTATAGCCTTCGTTTTGTGCAACATTATACATATTACTTAATGCACCTTCATTTGAAGACATCAAGATTTTAAAGTCCTCAATAGATTTTTTGTATCCTTCGTTTTGTGCTAAAGAATATAGTTGTTGTAATGCTTCTTCGTTCATCTAATATTTATTATTTTCTATCTTTATTAAAACCCACTCATACTATTCCCCGTTGGCAAATCCATTAGCTGTTTCAAAAATGCCGGATTATCTTTACCTTTTTGCTGTGCTGCTTGTAACACATAACTTTTCATACCACTTATAAAATTTGGTTTAAAACGTTTTCCTTTATCATCTCCACTTGTAAATATATCAACGTTACCTTGAGGACTTAATGCTGAACGATACCCAAGAGGTCCAAATATTTTATTAAAAAGCTCTACTGTATTAGATGCGGAACTTTTCTTAGATGGGTTAAATTGCTGAGTTGCATAAACAGATAAATTTTCAAATGGGTTGTTTGATTTTACTTTTTCTGTTCTACCTGTAAAACCTGTTGAAGCTATAGGACTATACACAGCATCTTTCCTTAATCCTCCTTTTTTTAAGATTTTTCTTATGTCTACAGTTTCATCGGCTGCTTTAAGTATTTTGTTAAAATTAGCAATAACAAATTCATCTTGAGAAAACCTTTGATTATCAATCATTGAATATATTGTATCAGTTGTTCCATCTCTAAAGGTAATTAAAACATCATCTTTTCTTGGTAATATTGATTTAATATCACGGTTAATACTTCCAAAGTAATTTGCAGCTTCGTTTTTTTCTTTCATAGTACCATACCAAAACTTAGCAAACATACCTGCTGCTTCTGAATAATTTATTTTTGAAGCTCCGCCTCCGCCTCCGCCTCCGCCTCGGCTTCGGTTTACTACAGGTGGAGCTTTTTCAGTAAACACCGTCTTCGTTGTAACCTTAGTATCAATCATACTCTCTGATTGGTCCTTTAAAGCCTGCTCTGCATTAGCCTGTTGGATATCTGTTAAATTTGATACCACCCTCCCATTCTTATTCTCAAGTAGGATAATGGTTTCGTCTCGACTGCCATCCTCATTGAATACTCCCTTTGGGTCAAATGTTGTAGTGTACTGAGTACCACCCTTAGAGGTTATAAAGTCTACAAGTGTAGACGCACCTGCCATACTATTAACGTCTGATGACACTTGGCTCTTCGCCCACTTATCTTGACTCTCATTAAACAATGAGATAGCCTTGAAGTCTTCTTCTTTTATACCAAGCTCCTTAGCATACTCTGCATCTGTCTTATCTCCGTAGCGTTCTCTTTGTCTTATGTCTGATACCTGCTTAAATATACCTGCCTTATATGCGGTACCCATACTCTCAATAATAGTACGCTCATCTTTACCTAAAGCCTTCGCTCTCTGTTGAGATACACCCATCACATCAAACTTGGGTACTGTCTGTCTTATCCTATCTCTAAGAACTGATACCAATGCTAAGTGGTTCGGGTTAGTGTCAGGCACTAAAGTCCCGTCAGGTCCTTCAATCATTCTCGCAGAGGCTACTTTGCTATCATCAGGGTTTATTACAAGTCTGTGATTTTGGAAGTTTGCAAACGACTCGGTGTTAGCCATAATTTCCAAATCAACTTGAGAAAGCGTTCCATCCTCTACCATCTTCATCTTCCTTGAATACTCTTGATTGTAATCATCAAATAAACCAAACGCTTGGGTTGTACCGTCCATAAGGTTTTGCATATACCTTGTGTAGTCTCTTGGACTTAGTAAACCTGCCTTTAGATTTTTATTTAACATTAGAGCCTGCTCTTGCAAGTCTGCTGCAAAATTTAACGCAGCATCGTTTAGCTGTGTATTCTGTCCTGTAGGTATTGAGTTTAATGAATTCTGATAGGCTCTTGCTTGCTCATCTAAAGCATCCTTCTTTTCTTCTCTTACACGATTCTCCTCTTGGAGCATACCGCTAAAGTTGGCTCCGACCTCAGCCCAATTTATCTGAGTATCTTGAGCGTCTCTCTCTACATATTTATAACCTATTGGCATATTGTTCTATTATTTTATTTTTTGTATTTTCCTGTAATTGGGTCATATGTATAACCGGGCATAGGGAAAAGGGAAACATCTGTATCAAATTCAAAAGGTTTTTTATTTGACAGGGTAGGGTCAAGACTCAAAGCGAATGGGTTAATAGTTGTTGGCATAAGAAAATCTGAACTCATTTGAGGTGTTTGTGCGCTTAATCCCATTTTTTTATATGATTCTGCCGTTGGCATTGTCGCAAGAGCATCAGCTCGAAAAGCTTCTGCCTCGGCTGCCTTTCGAGCTAACTTCTCTGCTCTTGTTTCCCTATACAAAGGAACTTGTTCTACTGCTAACTGTGCTGCACCTAATGCACTTTGGAAACCTTGCTGTGTA